>ENA-OQJX01000264-OQJX01000264.1-human-gut-metagenome-genome-assembly--contig:-NODE-264-length-32402-cov-2.859520_pt1 | contig 32402 bp, 37 predicted proteins | sample MGYA00242615_ERZ504782 | MGnify/ENA primary metagenome ERZ504782 (study PRJEB26092, sample SAMD00036354) | human gut metagenome | host: Homo sapiens | study: EMG produced TPA metagenomics assembly of... | reverse complement strand
TATAAATCGGGAAAGAATGATTAATTTTGCAAGTATATATAATAATTAGGTATAATATGAAATACGGTTTTGTAAGAGTGGCGGCTGCCATTCCGATAGTGAAAGTGGCTGACTGCAAATTTAATGCACAACAGATTGAAACTCAAATTGCCATAGCAGACGGGAAAGGAGTACAAATTATCATTTTTCCCGAACTAAGTATTACAGGGTATACTTGCGCCGACTTGTTCGGTCAGTCTTTACTGTTGGAAGAAGCAGAAATGGCTTTAATGCAGATTATGAATAATACCCGACAAATGGATATCGTCTCCATTGTAGGGATGCCTGTGGTTATGAATTCCACGCTGCTGAATAGTGCTGTTGTTTTCCAAAAAGGAAAAATACTGGGTATTGTTCCCAAAACATATTTACCTAATTATAAAGAGTTCTATGAACAACGCTGGTTTACCTCTGCTCTAAACCACCCAGATGGTAATGTACGTCTCTGCGGACAAAATGTACCGGTCAGCGCCAACCTGCTTTTCGACACTCCGGAAACTTGCTTTGGCATTGAAATCTGCGAAGATATGTGGGCCCCCATTCCCCCCAGTTCCGCATTAGCATTGAAAGGAGCGGAAATCATTTTCAATATGTCTGCCGATAATGAAGGGATAGGCAAGCATAATTATGTCCGTTCATTAGTCAGTCAACAATCAGCACGCTGCCTGGCAGGATATGTATTCAGTTCATCCGGTTTCGGCGAATCGACTACAGACGTTGTTTTTGCAGGCAACGGACTGATATATGAAAACGGCACATTACTTACCGAATCTGAACGTTTCTCATTCAAAGAACAGTTAGTCATCAGTGAAATAGACGTAGAGCGTCTTCGTGGCGAACGGTTGACCAATACCACTTTTGCCGCCAATATCGGCAACTGCCCGGGACGTCCCGCCATCCACATCAGTACAGAATTTGTTAACACACGCGATCTTAGTCTTACACGCAGTATAGAAGCCCATCCTTTTGTTCCTCAGGGCAAAGAATTGGATGAGCGTTGTGAAGAAATTTTTGCCATCCAAATAGCAGGGCTTGCCAAACGTTTGGTACACACTCACTGCAAGACTGTAGTAGTCGGTATTTCCGGTGGTTTGGATTCCACCTTGGCACTTTTGGTCTGTGCCAAAACTTTCGACAAATTGAATTTGCCACGAAAAGGCATCATCGGCATCACCATGCCTGGTTTTGGCACTACCGACCGCACTTATAATAATGCTCTCCATCTGATGGCTTCATTAGGCGTTACTATTAAAGAAATCAGCATTAAGGAATCCTGCATCCAGCATTTTAATGACATAGACCACGATATGACCATACACGATGTGACTTACGAAAACAGTCAGGCACGCGAACGGACTCAAATTCTGATGGATGTTGCCAACCAACTGAGCGGTCTTGTCATTGGTACAGGAGACCTTTCAGAACTTGCCCTAGGCTGGGCCACCTACAATGGCGACCACATGTCTATGTATGGAGTCAATGGAAGTATTCCCAAAACATTGGTCAAATACCTGGTAAATTGGGTGGCTTTGAATGACATGGATAATGAATCACGTATTACTCTGCTCGATATTGTAGACACTCCTATCAGCCCCGAACTGATTCCTGCTGATGAAAACGGCAATATCAAACAAAAGACAGAAGATTTGGTAGGGCCATACGAACTGCATGACTTCTTCCTTTATCAATTCCTACGTTTCGGTTTTCGTCCCGCCAAGATATTCTTCCTGGCAAGTATCGCTTTTCGTGATACATACGATGAGGCAACAATCAAAAAATGGCTTACTATATTCTGCCGCCGTTTCTTTCAACAACAATTCAAACGTTCCTGCCTGCCCGATGGTCCCAAAGTGGGATCCGTATCACTCAGTCCCCGAGGTGACTGGCGTATGCCAAGCGATGCAAGTGCAGCTTCATGGCTGAAAGAATGCGAAGAGCTATAAACCATATAAAAAGTAAGTTAGCTTCAAAGACAAAGTAACTTAACTTAGTTGGGCAAATAAGTTAAGTTACTTTGTCTTTGAAGCTAACTTAAATACATCCCTTGCTTGAGGGTACTTCAAAATAGTAAATATCTCTTCGCACAGCCATCTTTATGGCACGAGCCAAAGCCTTGAAAATACCTTCTATTTTATGATGCTCATTCTGCCCCTCGGCTTTGATATTTAAATTCATACGAGCTGCATCACTCAATGATTTAAAAAAATGAGGAAACATCTCGGTAGGCATCTCCCCTATTTTCTCTCGATGAAACTCAGCATCCCATACTAACCATGCTCTACCGCCAAAATCCAAAGCTACCCGACAAAGACAATCATCCATGGGCAAGCAATATCCGTAACGCTCAATGCCACGCTTGCTGCCCAATGCCCGATAAATACATTCACCCAAAACAATGGCAGTATCTTCAATAGTATGATGTTCGTCCACTTCCAAATCACCTTTTACTTTAATGGTAAGATCAATACCACCATGTTTTCCAATCTGTTCCAACATGTGATCAAAAAAACCAATACCTGTAGAAATATCACACTTTCCGCTGCCATCTAAATTTAAGCTGATATAAATATCCGTTTCCTTCGTAGTACGACGGACCTCCGCTATACGTTCTCCGGCAAAAAGAAATTCAGCGACCTTATCCCAATCTGTAGTAACCAGTACACAATAGGATTCCAGTTCTTTTTCTTTCAGAATATCCATATTATCTTGCAGCAAGATAGCCTTACATCCCATATTTTTAGCCAGTTCCACATCTGTAACACGGTCACCAATAACAAAACTGTTAGCCAAATCATAATCACCGGTAAGATATTTTCCCATCATTCCTGTTCCAGGCTTGCGGTAGGCACATGGTCTTCCGGAAAACTGCGGTCTATCAAGATATCATCAAAAGTGATACCTTCCCCCTCCAATGTCTTCAACACTAGGTTGTGCACCGGCCAAAAGGCATCCTCAGGAAAAGAAGAAGTACCGAGGCCATCTTGATTGGTAACCATCACAAATTCAAAGTCGAGCTTACTGCGGATAAATCCCAAATTACGAAATACCTTAGGATAAAACTCCAATTTATGGAAAGAATCCAATTGGTAATCAACCGGTGGCTCGATAACCAACGTACCGTCACGATCTATAAACAACGCTTTCTTCATATTTCAACATTCATAATTCTTCAATGCTTCCAACAACATATCATTCTCCGGACGTGTACCAATAGTCACACGCAAACAATCACGACATAAAGAAATATTGGTACGGTTACGCACTATGATACCTTTACCTACCAAATAATTATATATTTTCTTGGCATCTGTCACTTTAGCTAGAAAAAAATTAGCATCCGTAGGATAGATTTTCTCACAACAAGGCAGTTCTACAAATTCATTGACCAAACGCGTCCGTTCTTCCAATAACGACTTTACCCAACGTTCTACCTCATAATGCCGATGCAACATCATAACAGCCTCTTTCTGTGTCAGCAGATTCACATTATACGGATATTTAATCTTACTGAAAATAGAGATGATTTCTTTAGACGCAAAGGCCATGCCCAAACGAATGGCAGCACATCCCCATGCCTTAGAAAAAGTCTGGAAGACAATCAAATTAGGATATTTATCTAAATCGGCAAGGAAAGACGGCGCATCAGAAAAATCGGAATAGGCCTCGTCTATAATCACCAATCCCTGAAAAGTATCCAGCAATTTTTCCATTTCCCTACGATCCAGGTTATTACCGGTTGGATTATTGGGCGAGCAAAGAAAAACCAGTTTGGTGTGATCGTCTGTTGCCGCCAATAGTTTGTCGGCACTGAACTGATAGTTTTCATCCAACAACACCTTGCGATATTCTACATCGTTGACATCGGCACACACCTGATACATACCATAAGTAGGGTCAATAGCCGCTACATTATCCACCCCCGGAATACAGAACGCGCGATATACCAAGTCAATAGCCTCATCACTGCCGTTTCCCAGAAAGATCGTATCGGGGTCTACCTTTTTAATAGGAGCTATCATATTCTTCAGTTCCCGCTGCATAGGATCAGGATAACGGTTATTAGGTGTATTGTACGGATTCTCATTGGCATCCAGAAAAACAGATGCCTCCGCTCCATTATATTCGTCACGTGCCGATGAATAGGGTTTCAAAGCCCAAATATTCGGGCGCGTCAATTCTTTCAAATCTTTCATCTTTATACTGTTTTTAATCTTACGGTTACTGCATTCTTATGCGCACCCAGTTGTTCATTAGCCGCCATCACCTCAATAGCAGGACCGATATTCTGAATACCCTCACCATTAATCTCCTGAAAAGTGATTTTACGGATAAAACTATCCAGCTCACCCCACTATACGCTTTGGCGTAACCATTGGTAGGTAAAGTATGATTGGTTCCGGATGCATAATCACCGGCACTCTCCGGAGTAAGTGAACCTAGAAATACAGATCCGGCATTGACAATACGCTCTGCCAGTTCCATATAATCCTTGGTCTCGATAATCAAATGCTCGGGAGCATATTCATTCGTCAGAGCAATTGCCTCATCCATATCCCTCACCAAAATCAATTTGCTGTTTGCCAACGACTTTTCGGCTATTTTCCATCTGGTAAGCAAAGCCAACTGGCGTTGTACCTCATACTCCACCTCCTTCATTAATTTCTCAGAAGTAGTTATCAGCATGGCCTGACTATCAACTCCATGTTCCGCCTGTGAAAGCAAATCGGCTGCCACAAATACAGGATTAGCCGTCTCGTCGGCCAGCACTTCGACTTCAGAAGGGCCGGCAGGCATATCTATCGCAACATCCCGCAAAGAAACCTGCTGCTTGGCAGCCGTTACATATTGGTTACCCGGACCGAAAATTTTATAAACCTTAGGCACACTTTCCGTTCCGTATGCCATAGCAGCGATGGCCTGCACCCCTCCTGCTTTGAATATTTTATTTACTCCGGCCAATTTTGCCGCATACAAGATAGCAGGATGAACCTTTCCTTCTTTATCAGGAGGAGTACAAAGTACGATTTCCTTGCAACCTGCAATCTGTGCCGGAGTAGCCAACATCAATACGGTAGAAAATAAAGGCGCCGTGCCTCCGGGAATATACAAGCCCACCTTTTCAATAGCAACAGCCTTCTGCCAACAAGTTACACCAGATACAGTCTGCACCTTTTTCCCTTCAAATCGCTGAGAATTATGAAAAGTATGAATATTTTTCTGTGCCAGCATAATAGCTGCCTTCAATTCAATAGGTACCTCCTTTTCCGCTTCAGCAATTTCCGTTTCAGTAACCCCCAGTAAGTCCAGTTTCACCTTATCAAAACGTTCTTCATATTCCCTCACCGCTTTATCTCCTTCCGTCTTCACTTTATCCAGCACTTCTTTAACCGTATCGCGCAGCGTGTCTGTATTTAATGCCGGACGACGGAGAATTTCCACCCAGTCTTTCTTTTCAGGATATATTATTTTCTTCATACATGTATTCTTTTATAAGTTTACAAATCTCGCCTGACGTATGGACCGGTATAATATCATTTTCTCAATGGGCAATACCAAAATACCTTCCGCGCCCAATGCCTTCAGTTTTCCGATGATCTCCCAAAAACGTTTCTCGTCAAGCACTGTATGTACCGAACTCCATCCTTCTTGTGCCAATGGCATCACAGTAGGACTCTTCATACCCGGCAGCACTTCGATAATTTCTTCCAAACGCTCTGTCGGAGCATTCATCAAGACATATTTCTTGTCTTCGGCAGCTTTCACCGCTTCAATACGGAACAAGAGTTCATTCAAAATCTCTTTCTTCTCCTCAGACATATTCTTATTGCCTATCAGCAATGCCTCACTTTTCATAACCACTTCCACTTCCTTCAAGCTATTGCTTACCAAAGTCGATCCCGAACTTACAATATCAAAAATAGCATCTGCCAAACTGATTCCCGGAGCAATCTCTACCGAACCGGTAATGACATGAATATCAGAATGAATACCATTCCGTTCCATGAAATCTTTCAAAATGCCGGGATAAGAAGTCGCAATCTTGCGTCCTTCAAACCAAGACAAACCCGGATAGTCCACATCTTTAGGTATAGCCAATGACAAACGGCACTTGCTGAATCCCAAACGTTTAATCACCTCAGCGTCTTCTTTTCTCTCTACAAACTCATTCTCGCCTACAATCCCTAAATCAGCCACTCCACCAGCCACCGACTGAGGAATATCATCATCGCGAAGAAAAAGAACTTCGATAGGAAAATTAGATGACTGTACTAAAAGAATTCTTTTAGAAGCGGAGATTTTAATATCCGCCTCTTGTAATAATGCCATTGTCTCTTCAAACAAACGGCCTTTTGACTGTACTGCAATTCTAAGCATGATTCTATCTGTTTTTTAATTATTAACCGGCAATAAAAAGGGCTTACCGTTTTCGGCAAGCCCTATATCATCATACTACAATATCATCTTAGCCCACCGAGTTATTCGTTAGGAAAATGATGATGATGTGTAGCTGTTCTAACCATAGTCTTTTCTTTTTATTTGCGACAAAAATAAAGTTTATATTTGATATCAGCAAATAATTATCGCAAAAACTTTATTTTTTCTTTCAAATTAAAGGTATTATCTCATCTTGCTCCACCTCGCAGCTCAAAAAATGCATTTCTTCCTTCGCCTTCTCTTGCGGAAAAGTGAAATAAGTGCATAGAGCCTTGGTGCAAAGTTCCTCTTTATTATTATAAATAGCCGCTTCTACAAATACGATATTGCGCTTCCTCTCCTTTATGGAGGCTTTCAATACAATATACGAATCGTTAGTATTAACAGGCTTCATATAACGAGTTTCCATTTTGGACGTAACACCGGTAGTCTGTAGTTTACGCAAAACTACCCATGCACAAATCTCATCCAACAGCACCGCCTGAATACCTCCATGCAACGTATCAATCCACCCCTGAAACTGTGGCTGAGGTTTCCAGATACTGATTACCTCATTCCCGTCTTCATAAAATTCCATCTTCACTCCGGCGTCATTATTAGGAGCACAGCCAAAGCAATTATATCCTTTCATCCCCTTCCAGGGATTGATTATCTTTTTCATAAGCTATCTTTTATAATTCATAATCCACACAAGCACGATCAGCCTTAACCTCTTTCAAGAGGCCGGCAGCAGCTACATGATCCGGATGAACGGCATAGGCATTGACATCTGCCAGCGTATCGAATTCACTATCCAAACAAATATCCCATTTTTCAGCAGAATTGGTATTCAGCCCCACAAATATATGACGGATAAAACCTATCTTGACCGGCAAAGCTTCAATAGCCGCTTTAAAATCATTCATCACTTTCAATTTTTCTTCTTGTGAAAGAGTTTCTTTCAATTTAAATAAAACAATGTGCTTAACCATACTTGATATTTTAATTAATTATCCTACTTTTGTAATTGACACAGGGCTTAAAGTATTTAGCCTGATGCAAAAGTAACAGTTTTGTTTTAAAATACATTCTATTATTATGATAATTATTGGCATAGCCGGCGGAACCGGTTCAGGAAAGACCACTGTAGTTAGAAAAATCATAGAGAGCCTGCCCCTAGGTTCCGTTGCAGTCATTCCACAAGATTCATATTATAATGATCAGTCATCCATTCCCTTGGAAATACGTAAACAAACCAATTTCGACCATCCCGACGCTTTTGACTGGCCGCTCTTTGAACAACAGATAGCCGAATTACGTAAAGGACATCCCATTGAACAACCTACCTATTCTTATATAATATGTACACGCCTGCCCGAAACCGTCCATGTAGAGCCTAAGGAAGTCATCATCGTAGAAGGTATCATGAGCCTCTATGATAAAGAGTTACGCGATCTGATGGATTTAAAAATTTTCGTGGATGCCGAACCCGATGAACGTTTGCTGCGTGTGATTACCCGCGACATGGTGGAACGCGGCCATCCCTTGGAAATGCTGATAGACAAATACCGGAACATTCTGAAACCGATGCATGACGAATTCATAGAGCCTACCAAACAATATGCCGACATTATTATCCCCAATGGAGGCAACAACCAAAAGGCCATTGAAATCCTTAAACTATATATTGAAAAGATTTAGGAAGATGAAAAATGTCTGGCTATTAGTCCTTGCCTGTATATGCATGACAGCGTGCCGCAACCGGCAACAATCTGCCGAAGTGACAAATTATGATTTGCCGCAAATAAAAGACAGCGGAGAATTAGTAGCCCTGACCTTGAACAGTTCTACCTCTTATTTCGACTATCGGGGCGAGCCTATGGGATTCCAGTATGAGCTGGCCGATCAGTTTACCCGCTCATTGGGCGTAAAGCTGAAAATAAAAGTAGCACAGAATGCCCGTGATCTGGTCCATAAACTATTACAAGGAGAAGGAGACCTGATAGCCTATAATCTACCTGTCACCAAAGAGTTTAAAGATAGTGTAGAATTTTGCGGGGAAGATATTATCACCCATCAGGTATTGGTACAACGCAATACTCAAAAAAAGAAGAAAGCACTGAATAATGTGACAGAATTAATAGGGAAAGAGGTCTATGTAAAACCAGGAAAGTATCTGGAACGTCTCATCAATCTGGATAAAGAACTGGGTGGCGGTATATTGATACACGAAGTCAATAATGACAGCATCACCACCGAGGATTTAATCATGCAGGTTTCCAATGGTGAGATAGATTATGCCATCTGTGATAACGACCTTGCCAAATTAAACAAGACTTATTACCCCAATCTGAATATTGACCTGGCTGTCAGTTTTGACCAACGTGCCTCATGGGCCGTACGTAAGACCTCACCGCTACTAGGTGAAGCTGCTACTAAATGGCATCAGGAAAATATAACTTCTCCTGCCTATCAGGCCAGTAGCAAGCGTTATTTTGAAATAAGCAAACGGACACCTCACGGTTCCATCTTGTCCGTCAAAGACGGAAAGATTTCACACTTCGACACTCTATTCAAGAAATATGCCAAAGAAATAGATTGGGACTGGCGTATTTTAGCTTCCCTAGCCTATACAGAATCTAATTTTGATACGACAGCCGTATCATGGGCAGGCGCGAAAGGATTAATGCAGCTCATGCCCCGGACGGCGCGTGCTATGGGAGTTCCTCCCGGTAAAGAACAGAATCCGGAAGAGAGTATAAAGGCCGCTGTGAAATATATCGCTGCCACTTCCCGTTCTTTCAACGCAATAAAAATGAAAACGAACGGATGAATTTGTCTTGGCGGCTTATAACGCCGGAATAGGACACGTACTGGATGCCATGGCACTGGCTGAAAAATATGGCAAGAATAAATATGTATGGGATAATAGCGTAGATGACTATATCCTGCTTAAAAGTAATGAAGAATATTTCAATGATCCGGTTTGTAAGAATGGATACTTCCGAGGGGTAGAGACTTACAATTTCGTTAAGGAAGTAATGAGCAGAGGGGAAGTGTATAAAAAGAAAATCAAAGACTGACAGCCACTCCTTTTATTATTTCAGGTGGACTTTAAAAACCACTCCGCCGGAAAAGTAACGGCAGCGGTTGAACTCTATCACCGCATTGATATAATCTTTCCAAAAGCTGTATTCAGCACCTATATTAATTGTACGGGCGTCATATTCAGCCATAAGGTTCAGTTTCAACCGGTTCCGTAGGGTTGAAACTTCAGTTCCATCAGGCTGGAACTAAGGTTTCACCAGATTGTAACTATGGCTTTGTCGGGATGCAACCATAGTTCTGGCGATCCGCAATCAGATTCCCATCAGGCTGTAGTCAGTATCTTGTTCGTTGGTGGGCTATATTCTGCCGGTCCGGTTTCCGGGTGCTGTGTGCCTGTATTCCCGCCTTTTCCCAGCGTTTGATCATCCTCCGCCTCCTGTTTCTTCCCCCTCCTACGGACTTTTTGGGGTAGAAAAGAGGTAAAAGTGGTGGCAGCAGCCCTTTTTACCATATAAAAAAAGTGCTGCCACCACCCTATGAAACGTCCTGCTCATGGTGCTTTCAGTGGAAAGAGTGATAGCAGTGGCAGCAGTTTTGCAAAACTCTGTGGTGGAGGTTTTCGCGTAAGATCCGGAATTTCATCTCAAAAGATAAGGACGTTTTTTAAAAAGATCAAGAACTTTCAAAAAAAGATAACGGCCTTTTTTAAAAAGAACAAGAGCTTTTTTAACGTCTTGATCTTTTTACCGCTGCCGGAAATACCGGGAACTTTGCGATCACACTCCATAGAAGTACAAACCCTTTACACACACTTTTTACGATAAAAAGCCAGAAAACGCCCTACTTTATATCAAGCCGGAATATCCTACAAAAAAAGAATATATAGCTGACAACAAGCATGTTATACAGAAATATGCTTCAAAACGTAGTGAGGGCATGAGAGATTAGTGAGGGCATAAGGAAGAGCAACTATTTTTACCACAACTACACAAATTATTCATGATCAACATGTTACATATACAGTGAGAGCATGAGGCATAAACGCTCCCAACTTTTTTGTGGATTTGGGCTGATAACGATGAATAAAATAATGTATCAAGCTATTTTATAACGTTACTTACTTATTCCAAACTACAGGATATTTTCAGGCTTGTCCGGATATTACCTCACCTCTTTCCGCCCTTCATAATACTTTTGCCGAAACGGCGCGGACGGCTGAAAAAATAAATACTTCCTCTACTCACCGACTGGTAGATAAGGTCGGTCTTATCCACATAAACATATCCGTTTTCACGGATTTGACTAAAAGTCTGTATGCCGATAGGGTATTTCATAATTTAATTATTTAGCACATAATATTGTGAAGATAAACCAAACAAACCGATTTCATTCAATCCTGATTAAACATTTTTCATCGCGGACGACTTAGCATAATAAAAAGAGTTTTCATTTTGAACTGAGATTTCGAAAGAACCAACAGCACAAAAAGAAACACCCGAAAGACATTTACTATAAACCCTCCCTCCCTTTTCACTTCCTTGCGGAAGCATCAGCGTGGTAAAGTGGTAGAAAATCATCAGAAACGGATACGGAAACGGGTCAGTTTATCCGGATAGGTACGAAGAGAGAAAGTACACCCATGTTTTATCAAAACTTCACGAATAAAAATAAGACCGATACCCTGTCCGTTAGGCTTGGTGGAGAAGAAAGGACTGAACAGTTTGGTTTCCACCTCTTTACTGATACCGGCACCGGTATCAGCAATTTCCAACATCGTAGGTGATACGGAAGTACGGATAAAGATATCTCCTGTTTCCCCGATACTTTCAGCCGCATTCTTGATAATGTTGACTAGTACTTGCTCAAACAGAGAAGTATCCATCATCACTTCAGGATTCTCTTTACATAAATCAAGATGCAGCGTAATCTTACGGTTACGGCAAACCGTTTCCATAAATGTCTTGCAAGCGGCTACGCGGTCATTCAAGTCCACTGATTGTAATTGAGGCTCGGGAATCTTCACCACATTGGCAAAATTTGTGATAAAACGGCTCATGCTGTAGCAACGCTCTATGCAGACTTTCATCACTTCGCGCAAGTCTTCCGTATCCTCCATACATTCCAAAGCGCCATCCACCGTATCAAGAGTAGAGGTAATGCCCGCAGTCGTATTATTCACCTCATGTGCTATCATACGGATCACTTTTTCGTATGCCTTTTTCTCTGCTTTCACCACCTCGGAAGTCAGACTTTCCACCAGAATAAACGGATGAGAGAAGCCTCTGTCAACAAAAGAAAGCCGGGAACAGCGGTAAATCATGGAGTCGCTCAGACGAATTGTTTCAGTAGTATCTTTGGGAATACGTTCTATTTCTTCGGCCAAAGGGGAAGCCAACTCGCACAGCAATCGGCCTCTGACTTCCTCTGCCGAAGAATAATCCAAAAAACGAAGAGCTGCAGCATTTAGCATGGAAATATGTCCGTCCAAAGTCAGTATGACAACTCCCATGGGAGAAGCGCTGACCAGCAGGTCAAGAAAATGATTCTGCTCACGCAACCGAAGGCGCTCGTCTTTCAACTGCTCCATCATGCGGTTGAAAACCAACACAATGCGGTCGGCTTCCTTTTGTCCGACAGGAGTCAGCCTACTGCTGAAATCCTGCTCACGAAGAAGCTCCATACCGTTGCCGATGATATCAAGCGGTTTCACGACTTTGCGATAGAAATAAACCAGAAACACAAGACTGAATGTAATAACTCCCTCTCCTATATAAAACAACGCACCGCGTTCCTTCAATGTAAGAACGAGCAGGATAGTCCATACTGCTGTCAACAGTAATGCTAAAAAGAAGAACAAGAATTTCAGTTTCATATTTTATCCGGTTCCGTTTTTGCTAATCATTCACTTGTATATTGTATTTCTCCAAACGGCGATAAAGAGCAGCCCGGCTGATTCCTAAGGCTACGGCAACCTGTGACATATTATTGTTATACTTCTCAAGCGTTTGTAGAATAGTCTGCTTTTCTATCTCCTCCAAGGTCATGCCTTGCAGATTCGTTGTCACCTTCTGTTCTATAGGATGCTGGTATTGTGATTTAAAATCATCCGCAGTCAATATTTCCTTTCCACTGACCAGCAAGGTACGTTCCACCAAATTCTTTAATTCACGGATATTACCCGGATAAGGCAAACGGCTTAAATAATCCATCGCTTCAGAAGTAAATTCCACTTTGGGAAGACCGTTCGATTCACATTGTTTGTCGGCAAAATGACGGACCAATAAGGGAATATCCTCACGGCGTTCGCGTAATGCCGGAAGATGCACCGTAATTAAATTAATACGATAGAACAAATCCTCGCGGAAGGTGTGTTCCTGCACCATCTGTCGTAAATCGGCATTCGTCGCACTGACCACACGGATATCGACTTTACGGGGACGGCTGTCGCCCAAGACTTCAAAAGTCTGTTCTTGTAACACGCGAAGCAGTTTCACCTGACAGCTTAAATCCAAATCGCCAATCTCATCCAAGAAAATCGTACCTTTATCAGCCAGTTCAAAACGTCCTACCCTGTCGGCTGTGGCATCCGTAAACGCACCTTTCTTATGACCGAACATTTCACTCTCGAACAAAGTATGAGAAATTCCTCCCAAGTTCACTTTCACAAAAGGTTTCTTGCTACGGGGACTGTTCAAATGTACCGCTTCGGCTATCAACTCCTTGCCTGTACCACTTTCACCGGTAATCAAGACCGATGCGTTGGTACGCGCTATCCGCTTGATCGTGGCCAGCACATCCATCAGTGCTTTACTCTTTCCAATGATATGGCTACGGTCGAAGCCGTCATTATCTTCCACCGGAACCTCTGCTTTCTTATCTTGTGAAGTCAGTTCCAAAGCCGTTTCTATCCGTTGCATCAACGCCACGTTGTTCCAAGGCTTGGTAATAAAGTCAAATGCACCTGCCTGCATCCCTTGCACGGCAAGCTGGATACTTCCCCATGCTGTCATCAATATAACGGGAACATCAGGCCGGAACACTTTGACCTGTTTCAAAAGAGTCAATCCTTCTTCACCACTGGTGGACAGGGTGAAGTTCATATCCATCAAGATTAACTGGGGCGCAACCGAACGGACTATTTCAATAGCCTCTTTGGGACCCGGTACGGCCTGCACATCATATTTCGCCCTTTTCAGCATAAAGCTCAGAGAAGAACGAATGGCACTGTCATCGTCTATAATTAATATCATAATGCTGCAAATGTAGAAATTATTATTTTAATAAGTACAAAGACAACCCCATTTTATATTCAAACAGAATTGAATAGTGAAAATCCTATTGTTTGATAATCTTCTCGAAATCGGCATCAATATTAGTATTGGTATTGAAATCCCACAATGTCAAGCTGCGCAACTGGTAATAATAGTACCAATAATAGAACAACTCATTGATATGCTTCTGACGAGCCTCATCTTTCTTTGACTGGGAATCATTCAAATCCAATGTCGAGATTTTACCGACCATGAAGGTTTCCACATTGGTGCTGTAACGTTTCTGGGCAATCTTGTCCGCATCGTCTGCTATCTGCAACTGGGCCTGCTGGTTATTGAACTGTTCTACAAGGATAAACAGATTCTGATTGAAATTCATGGTCTCCTGACGTAGCTTGCTTTCAGTCACATCGCGGTTACTTTGAGCAATCTTTACCTGACCACGACGTTTTCCCCAGTCAAGAATAGGAATTTTAAAACCAACTTCTACAATCTGGTTATCTTTCAAACGGCGGTATGCACTATTAAATTCATTGTCTGTTCCTGTAAAACCTACCTGTGCATAGAGCTTGATTTCACGTAAATTACCTTTCGCCTTAGCCACTTCAAAATCTGCTTCCAACTGGCGGCGACGAATATTGTGCGCAAATGAATTATTGGCAAGTGCTTTGTCCAAAACATCCGGATAGTTCAGCAATACAGTCGGAATCGTCTCGGGAACAACCGGTTCCAATTCCTCATCTTCTCCTAATGCTAGAAATGAACGGAGTTTGAACATATTACTTTTCAAGTTGCTTTCATTTTCAGTCAACGTAGAACGGGCATTCAATACATTCAGTTCCAATTGCAACAAATCATTTTCACTGATCTGCCCCATACTACGCTTTGCCTTAGCCACTTCATACAGTTTATCTGCATTCTTCAGATTCTGTCGGGCGATGCCTACATTTTCCTTAGCCAACAACAAATTGAAAAAATAGTTGATAGTAGTCATGGTTACCTCTTCGGTTGCAGTAAGAAATGCGGCTTTAGCTTCAGCGTATCTCACCGGTTCGATGCGGCGGTTCCATTTAATTGTATTCACTCCGAAAATAGGTTGTTCCAAAGTCAATGCCACAGGAACAGACATATATCGTTTTGATTTATCTCCATCCAGTTGTTTCAAGAAATCAAGAGAGGTATTCAATGAGAGTTTACCACCGGTCAACCAAATATTCTGATCGATAGAAACTTCACCATTCATTTCCATATAATTATTACGTACAAATGTATAAGCACCGTTATCCTGCTGATAAGAATTATACTTCTTATTATAGCTGGGAATAGTGGCTTCAAAATTCATTTCCGGAAGCAAATCCGCACGGAAAGTACGATATTCCCAATAAGCGGTTTTCAGCTCGTTTAAAGCTACGGCCGCATCTACACTTTGCACACGGGCAATAGTAATGGCTTCCTCCAAAGTGATGGCACGTCGCTTTTCTTGTGGCTGCGCTCCGGCAACCAACGATATGCCAAAGGCTAAAAATAGAGATATTACTTGTTTTTTCATTGCGTTATTATTCTTTTTATCAAAGGTAAGGCAAATGGTATGCCAAAAAACTATTTCACTGTTTTATAACACCTTACGACAAAAATGGAGTGTCCGAAATCGGACACTCCATTCATATACGAACACTGCTGATCATGTGACAATGAAATAACATTATTCATTATGCAACGCGTCTGCCGGCTCAATCCCCATCGCTTTCCGGGCGGGGAAATAAATGCCGAGCAAAATTATTATCCCCAACAACAGCATGGCCGACACAAAACAAAGCAAAAAACGTCCCCAAGCAGGTTCCATTAATGTATGCACAGTAAGATCCGCCATCTGCATATTCGCACAAACAAAAACAGCGGGAATGGCAGCCGAAACCAAGAGAAGGATGCCCTCAAGTACATAATAACCAAATACATTCATCCTACTGCAACCTAGTGCCATACGCAAAGCTATCTCACTTCGGTTTTTACGAGTCCGAAACCAGAAAGTACCCAGCATCCCTAAAAATATATTGAAAACAAAGAAAAGGATAACGGCATAGGTAGTATTCAGATAATTCACCGTTCCTTGCTCTATATCGAAAGCTTCCTTCATATCGCCATACGAATTTATATCGTATAAGTAATAAGGGCCGATAGATAATTTCCCTTGCATATCCTGCATAAAATGTTCGGTAAATCCCGGTATGGAATTGGAAGCCACACGCACCGCAATGTGATGCCAATGAGTCAGCGGCGGACTGGGAAGATAAATAAAAGGTTCGTAACGCTCGTACTCATCGGTCTTATGAGCAGGAAGTACCGCCATTACCTTATAATTAGTTTCCGGTTGCACACTATTCAGAAAATAAGGATTGAAACAAGTCTCCCCTACTCCATTGCGTCCGCTAAACAAGGAATCACTTAACGTTTCACTCATCAACACCGGCATGGGGTATTCATTCTTGTCCCAACGCTCCGCCTCAAATGAGCCTGATAATGGCTGCAAACGAAATACCTTGAAATAAGTAGGGCTGACATAACGGATGAAACAGCCTACCACATGGGTCGAATCCGAATGCGGAGCATATCCCTCATACATATTATTTCCCGTATAAGGTATTGTCCCATAATAAAAACAAGCTTCCTCCACCCCTTGATATTGTTGGATTAAATGATAGATTTGTTCCAAATATTCAGCAGAATGACTCATTAATACAGAATCATTTTGCAAAGCCGGCTTAATATTCAATTGAATATCAAAACATTCTCCGTGTCATATCCTTTAGTCTGACGGGCAGCAGCCTCATAATTATAAACCAGATCGATGCTGTACCATAGCAAGATAAGAACAACAATCAATTCAACCCACACCCATACATTGGCGTGCCTCTGGTTCCACATTTGTCTGAATAAACTCTTTATCATTTTTCTTTCCTCCTATTCTCCTTTGATGGTAGTCGCAATATTACGATGTGTGACCATCCATACCGGAATCAATACCGACAATAAATTAAAAACAACACATACGCCGAAAACCAACACAAATAAAGCAGGATGCAACAACAAACCTCCATCCAGACTGATATCTGATAATTCTACCTCGCCGCTACCAAACAACCATACACGTCCCAGCCAAACCAACACACACGAAAACAGATATCCTAAAATTCCACCCAAAAAGACCGTAAACAGATTCTCTAAAAACAACCTCACCATAATGGAAATACGTGATGCACCATACGCCTTGCGAACTGCAATCTCTGTCACACGCTCCTGCATTCGGGCATTGGTCATACCTGAGATATTAATAGCAGGAACAATCAGCAAGACCATCAATAACATACTGTAAACCAACGGTGCACTAATATCTTTTCCACGAAAAAAGGTATATTCCGTATGAGTATAGAGTTCGTTCATCTCGAAAGCATATTCTGCCGTTGAACTATTCAAACGATCCTGCCGATGCTGTACTTCAGTCCGTACCTCTGCAGGACGAGTGTCCGGCAGCAGTTTGAGCAATCCCAGACGGATTCCTCCCAAGCCCCCTGTCCAAGTAGCATAATAGTCTTCATTTTCCAATGAGAAAGGAACAAAAGCATCAGCGTATGCTGTCTGGAAAATAGCATTGACATCTTTCACCACGCCTACCACTTTAGTCGGAAAAAAATTACTTTGATATTCTTTTCCTACCACATCCGTCGTGCCGAAAAGCTGCAAGGCCATACGCTCGGTTACCACACTGACACACCGACGGGCATCATACTCCTCTTGTGTGAAAGGACGTCCCGCTATAAATTCATAATCAAAGAACTTAAACCAGTTATCAGCCACAGGCCGCACAAAATAGTTGAATATCTCATTCGAAGCGGACAAGTTACAAGGGGTCTTGGAAACGCCACGATACCAAGTAACCTCTTTTACACCAGGGAGCTCTGAAAACAATGCTTCAAAAGCCTTGCGTCCCATACCGCTGTTCTGGTTGGTATGATCCTGCTTACGATAGGTCATTCCCGAACCTGTATACATCATATCGCTCCGATCACTTTCCGGAGCCATATCCATTGTACGGAAGTCATAAATCATCACTACCACCATAACAAAAGCGATAGTGACAGCTGTTCCTATAATACTGATTGTAGCATAAAAAGGATTCTGCCGTATCAGATTAAATGCTTGTAATAATAGCTGTTTCATTCGTTTTATCTCTTCATTTTATTTATTCTTCATGTAATGCCTCAGCCGGTTCGATACTCATGGCACGACGGCAGGGTATCCTATTCCAATGACAATCATTCCAGCAATCAGAATGAAAGTGCCCAGAATTGTAATCGCAAAACGACCTTCCGTAAAAGGCATACGTGTAACTTCCACCAGTTCGGCATATCCCAAATTCCACGCTACGACCAATGCAGGAATAGCAGATACCAACAATAAAAAGACTCCTTCCCCCATCAGACGACCGCAGATTCCCCAACGGGTAGAACCTAAAGCTATACGCAACGCAATTTCGACACGCCGATGCTGTGTCCGGAACCAGAAAGTTCCGATAATGCCTAGAAAGATATTCAGCAATAAGAAAAATATGATACAAAATTGCGTATTCAACTCATTCACCGAATCCGTTTCATAAGCAGTGCGTACATCACTCAAAGGAGTTATATCCAAAAGATATAGATTGCCCACCTGATATTGACGGTCGGCATCCACTATCAAACGGTCTATGAATCCATCATTCTGTCCCTCACGAACACGTAGGCAAACTTCTATATAAACCGTTTCGCCCAAGGATTCCATTACCTCATCTGTCAGGTACACAGCAGCATAACGGGAGCCGTAATCATCCGGAGCTGTAAAATGATCATAACGGACCGGCTCGGTAAGAGCAGCTATAGAAAGGTGCTCCGCCTCCGGCTCATTCCGCCAAACAGGCACCCTACGCCCTAAAAGTTCCTTACCATGCCAAGGTGCATCCTGATAAACATCGGCAATATTCACAGATAAGACCATGCCGGACGGTGTCAGTGCCTCAGCAAGGCTTTCACTATCCGAACCGTCTATATTGCGATAACGGAATACATTAAAATACTCCGGAGTTATCCATCGTTTCAAACTACGTACCGGGACTGTATCCAGATAAAATGAAAAACTGTTTGCACCGTCATTATAAGGTATACAGTTTTGCGAGAGGCTGACTGCTTCCACATCCGGACGATGCGCAAGCCTGTTTACAATTTCATGCAAATCGGCAACATCTTCTTTCATAGTACGGCCAGGCTGATAAGCAGCCGCCTTCGAAGTCATCCGCTCAAAACGAAGAACATACGTATTTTCTATATCAAAGCCCATCGGCAAATTATAGATGCTCAATGTGACATATACCACATCCACAATATACCATAATATGACAAACACCACAAAAAGTTCCATCCACAGAAACGCATTGCTGCGGCGCTCGTTCCATATCTGTTTCAATAAATTCCTGTTCATGATCTAACGTTGGTTTAAAGCGTCCGTAATATTCATGCGCGATGCCCTCCAGGCAGGAATGCACGCTGACAGCAAATTCAAGAGCAGGCAGAAAATGAATGCGGCCAAGAATATCCAGGGACTGAACAACATATCTGCCGAAAGACTGGTTTCTCCTATTTGGGCACGGTTCTCGCTATTGGAAAATAAGAAATCATTCAATAAAAAAGTACATGCATAACTGAAAAGCATTCCTACTGCTCCGGCTATGAGCGTCAATAATAAGTTTTCATAAAACACTTGCCTCAACAAGACATTGGCAGTAGCACCAAATGCCTTCCTCACTCCTATTTCCGACATGCGCTTCCGCATACGGGACAAAGTCATGCTACTCAAATTTATAGCCGGTACCAGCAATAAAATGACAATCACCAGCAGGTAGTGCAAATAAGCTTCCTTCGCCTGTAACTCTCTTCCCCAGTGACGAAAGATAAAAGAGAAACGATCATCGGGTTGTCCACGATAAAAGATTTCAGAATCCTGCAATCCGTCATTAAATTTCTGACGCAGACGTTCCACCTCTTCTCTGATAGCAGGAAAATCTTTCTCCGAATGTGCCAGAATGACCACACGAAAAGTTCCCATCGCATTGTCATACCAACACTTCCTGGCTATTTCAGTTGAATTGAAAGGTATCCAAATCTGCGCATACGAAGAAACAGCCAGTTTGGATACATCTTTCACAACACCCACTACCGTATAATCGGCCAAGTTAAGTTGGACTGTACGCCCCACTGCTTCTACCGTACCAAATAAATTCCGGGCCACAGAAGCGCTAATTACAACCTTAGGAAGTCCGCTTTCACTATCGGCAGCCGTAAACGGCTTTCCGGCAATAAAATCAAAAGAGAACACTTTCCAAAAAGTATCGTCAGTTTCAAGATTATCCACTGTCATCGTTTTTCCCGCAGGTACAGAAATACGCATCCTGCCTCCTGTAGACACTATAGTTACCGTCTCAGGAACAGTAAGCGCCTTAAAACACTCTTTAGCCACCGTAAGTGACATACAGCCGTTTGATGAATTATCACTAGTATCTCCTTTCTGATGAATAGACATCGCTTTCATATAAAGAGAACGTGAACGGTTCACCTCAGGCACACAATCCGTAATGCGCACTTCCAACACCAAAACGATGACCATGATCATACAAATAGCCAATGCCGTTCCTATAATAGAGACCAAGCTGATGAGCCTATTCTCACGTAGTTGGAAAAAAGCCTGTTTGAAATATAGTTTTATCATGTTTGTGCTATGCTCTAAAATCTTTTAACAAAAAAAGAAATTACTCATTATGCAATGCTTCCGCCGGCTGAACTTTCATAGCCTTACGTGCAGGAATCCAAATGCCTACTACAATCATCAATGCAATCAAAATAAAGGAGATAAGAACTGTTATTATGAAGCGTCCACCTTCAATAGTAGTACCATTCATCCAAGCATTCAATTCACTATTTGCCAGATTCCAATTGATAAAAACAGCCGGAATAGTGGCTATAACCAATAGCAGTAATCCTTCCACCAACTGGCGTACAAAGACACTGTGGTCTGTTCCTCCCAAAGATTTCATCAAAGCAATCTCACCACGTCGTTGCTGAGTACGAAACCAGAACGTGCCCAGCAATCCTAAAAAATATTCAACAATAAAAAAACCATACCCAAAATATAGCTGCGCATGGAATTGGTTTGTGACTGTTGATAGTTACGACGGATATCATCAAACGAACGCACTTCGGCTATAAACACATTCCCCACCCGATATAGCTTCTCACTATCAGCTTTCAAACGGGTTATAAAATCTTTATCCTGATCTTCTTTTACCCGTACACACAATTCAAGTCCCACATCATACCAATTCTCCGGCAAAAGTTTCACCATACTGTAGCTGTTCCATGCCTGCTCATAATCTGAATACCGGACTACCTCCAACGATGCTCCCAGCGTATAGGTTTCCGTCGTATCTCCAAACAAATAAAACTGTTTTCCTACCAATGGAGTCAAATCTCTTCCGTAACGTTTCTTGTATAAATTATCGGAAGCCAAAAAATTCTTGGGATGGCTAAGCAACTCCGCCAATTGTTCAGGAGTTTCCCCACGAGTACCATGATACTGGAAAACCCGGACAAAATCAGGACTTACTAAACGTCGAATAGTCCATCCCGGCGACTGAAGTGTGTCATATCTAACCTCCGTACCGCTGTTACTCCCATTATAAGGATAAGAATTCTGACCAAAACCAACCGCCTCTATATCCGGACGATATTTAAGACGCTCGGCAAGTCCTTTCACATCTTCCCGCTGCTGCTCTTTTGTCTGATTAGGAATAAAATCAGGACTTTTATCAGTAAGGCGTCCCATTTGTATCAAATAACAATGGGAGATATCAAAACCACGTGGCTCATAGTAAACAGCTGCCTTAACATACATATAATCGACAATATACCACATAACAACGCTCACCAACAACAATTCGGTAACAAGCCAAAGATTGGAACGCCACTCATTCTTTATCTGTGTCAATAGTTTCTTATTCATTCTAACTCTTCTTTTAAATTCTTAATTTTTCATCTATTAATGTATCTTTCCTCCCAAAGCATTGACTATGTTAGTACGCGATGCCCGCCATGCGGGAATACCGCTACTAAGCAAATTCAATACAAAACAGAACAACAATGCATAGAGGAAAGTAGATGGTTGCAATAAAATTCTGGAATCAACAGTAGGCGCATTCAGAGTAACACTATAAGGTTGTGCAAACAATATATCAGTGCCCCAATAAGCGAATAATATACTAATGAGCAATCCGATAGCCCCTGCCAACAAAGTGATTACGAGATTTTCCATCACAATCTGCCCCACCATCTCTATGCGGGTACTTCCAAATGCACGACGCACACCTATCTCGGCTACACGCTGACGCAAACGGCTTTGCGTCATGCTGCTCAAATTTATGGCAGGAACCAATAATAGAATAATAAAGATAATGACACGCTCACGACGAGCCGCTTTTAAATCCGGTTCCAAATTGGCAGCAAAAGAAATCGATTGGGTTTCCTGGTCATAAGGACGGTTGCGATCTATCAATGTATACCCTTGATCAGCAAGTATTGAATTATACTCATTCATACGGCGCTTAGCCTCAGCACGAATCTCATCAAAATCCTCACGATCATGCGCCAACAGAGTTACACTCATCATTCCCATGTGGTTATCACTCCATGTGTCATTAGACAGGTTGGTCGAAGTGAAAGGAATCCATACTTGCCCGTAAGCCATATCGGCAAGAGTTGAAACATCTTTCACTACTCCTACTACACGATAAGGAGCATGACTCAGCAGAAATTCTTTACCTACAGACTGAATAGAACCAAACAAGGCACGTGATATGCTCTCTGTTATAACAGCTACAGGCGCCCAGCTGTAAAAGTAGCTTCATCATACGGCTTTCCATCTGTAAACTGAAATCGAACACATGAAAAATGTATCATCTGTCTCACGCACATCAGCTCCTATCGCAGGCGCACCAGGTAGGGAAACAGGAGTGGACACCGTCATGCAACAATAAACAGTAACAGCCTCAGGAGTCTTCAACGATTTGTATACTTCACGTGCAGTCTGTACACTCATCGGACCATTACTTGTCCCATTTCCCCAATCTTTATGACTGATACTCATATAATGTACATGTAAAAAACGGTTACGATTGGACTCGGGAGAAAAAGGAGCGACCTTTACTTGTTGCATCATCACTACCAACATAATAAGGAAAATACTCAGCGCAGTCCCCACAATACCGATAATACTGATAAGCGGATGTTGGCGTAGTTGTGCCAAAGCTTGCTTGTAATACTGTTTTATCATTTTCGAATTCTATTTTATTATTTTCTTATACACTTTATATCTATACTAGCCAAAGTCATGCCAAAGACACAAAAAACTGAAATATAAACATATTATCTTTATTATACACTGTCCGAAAATGAACACCAACTTCATTTTCGCACACGATTTCATTTCCTGATATATAAATTAAAGCAGAGATACAATGTTCTATATTTCCAAATAGATCCCAAATGTATCTCCGTTTTTCATTAATTCCATCTTTTAATAAAATGAATATCTGATTTACTCACCATGCAATGCCTCAGCTGGCTGGATACTCATGGCCTGCCGTGCCGGAAACCAAATGCTGATAGCGGCAATAGCCCAAAGTAACAGAAAAGTAACGAGCCCTCCTATCAGGAAACGTGTGAAACTCCATTCTACAGGCCATGTCTCTACTAAATCAGAAATACCTAAATTATAAGCTACAACCAAAGCAGGAATATAAGCGATGGTTATCAGTAGAAAGCCTTCTCCCATTAAAAGAGTCTGAAGATTGTGCGGCGTAGCCCCAGCAACCAGACGGACGGCCAGTTCTTCACGACGCTGCTGCGTACGGAACCAGAAAGTACCCAATATGGCCAAAAACGCATTAGCTAAAAAGAATCCAGCAATGGCCAAATAAGTATAAAGATCGCTACGATAATCAGCTAGATGTTCATTCCGGTAATAACTCATAGGACGCATATCCGCCAGATACAGATTACCCACACGCAGCTGTTTCTTCATCTCTTTCCGGAATGATTCCACAAAGCCAGGACGGTCGCATCTGCCTTCACACGAATAAATATATCATGATAAGGAATACTGCCATAGCTTATCTTAAAATCTCCCTGTCCCAACTGTACAATGCGATAAACGGCTTTACTCCAATTGGAATATTCATTATATTTCTGATTCTCGCATACGGCGGCCACACGCACCGAATCTGGTTCATCCTCGCGCATGGAAACCCCACTATGAATAAACCGACCGGCTAGCTCCACTCCTTTTACAGTCATATTATTTATGTCCGGATTCAACAGCCGACAAGCTGTATTTTCCGTCACCACAAAATCATTGGTATGTGATGCCCGCCGGGACAACTCTTCAGGCGAACATTCATCAGCCCCTCTGACACGAAACACGGTAAAATAAGAAGGAGTGACTTCCCGATACATCGCACTGGTCTTCAATGTATCATAAGACATGGTTCCACTACCGTTTTTCCATATATAATGGAAATGCATCAAAGTATAACATGCACTTTCTACTGCCGGATGATGTTGCAGCCGATTATAAAATTCCAAATATTCAGCTGTCACTTCATCATCAGACCGACTTGCTGTGTCACACTCCACGCTTTCATTGGGTAAGACGGCCGCTTGTACATAATATACATGCTCCCAATCAAACCCTAATGATTTCTGTTGGTTCACTACCACAGCATACACATAATCCACAGCATACCACAGTGAAGTAGCAATGACGAACATTCCAGCCATCAGCAACAGATTGGCACGAAGATTATTCTTTATAATAATTAATAAATGAATCAGCATAGCCTTAGAGTTTTTGATTTAACGAATCGACAATCGGAGTATGGGCAACACGCCAGGCAGGAATGTATGCCGAAAGCAAATTAAGCACCAGACAAAAACAAAGCGCCACAAAAAATACAACAGGACTGACCATAGAAACATTCATGGTAGCTGTTGCTCCCCAAGCAGTCTGAAGCAACCAATCACTCATCAGCCACAGACACAGATAAGAAAGTCCAAGTCCCAGCATCCCACCGATTAATGTCAATACAAAGTTCTCGTTCAAAACCTGCCACACCAACTCTCCCTGTGTAGCGCCAAAAGATTTACGAATACCTAATTCTTCCAGCCGACGACGCATACGGGTATGTGTCAATCCGCTTAGATTAATGGCGGGAACCAATAAAATAACAATAATCATAATGCCATATTTCCAATATGCCGCATCCAGATTTTCATACGAGTTGGCAAATTTACGATTCAACTGAGTACGGAAGTTATCCGGTTGCCCCATCAGTTGCAATTCTCTCTCACCCAGTGTCGTATTAATCTGTGCCACTCCACGGGCCACCTCATTACGGATTTTCTCAAAATCATCTGAACTATGCGCCAAGATAGTAATGATATGATTTCCCTGAGTTTCTCCTGCTTCCACCTTATTGGCTATCGCATTCGAAGAATAAGGTGCATAAACCTCACTCCATGCAAACTCACAAAAACGATTTACATTCTCTACTACACCACAAACAGTATAATCAGTAAAATTAATCTGTACAGGTTTCCCAATAGCAGCGTCCACATCTCCATAAAGACGCCTCGCCACACTTTCAACAATAACAGCTTTCTTTATTCCCGACTGAAAGTCAGCCTGGGTAAAAGGTTTTCCCGACAAGTAATGAAATTGGTATATCTTCCAAAAATCAGCATCTGTCAGTAACAACGGTGTATTGACCTCTTCATCAGCTCCTGGAGTACTGACTAATACTTCACCGGCTTCATAAGTAACGCATACAGCTTCGGGAGTTTTCAACGGATAAAAGACTTCTTTAGCCATCCACAATGAAGGTCGGGAATGACCTGCGCTGTTAGGTTCTTTCTTGTCATATACCGTACGCTCCCATTTGACGTAAAGCGAGCGTGAACGATTTACTTCAGGAGCATAGTCCGCCGTTTTCGCTTGATAGACAATTAGAATAACCATTATCAAAGCAATAGCGAGGGCAGTTCCCAATATAGTAATTGCACTTAGTAACGGTTGGTTACGCAATTGATAAATTACTTGTCCTATTGTTTTTTTTATCATTATAGTACCTTTTCATTAATGGTCCGTAGAAAAAATGAAGTAGCCTCCAGTTATTGCACCTGACGGCCATCAAAGAAACGGATAGTTCTTGAAGTCTGTTTGGCTTGTTCTTCATTATGGGTTACCATCACAATGGTACGTCCATCTTCTTTATTCAATTTATGCAACAACTCCATTACTTCAGCACCCATTTTTGAGTCCAAATTTCCGGTAGGCTCATCGGCAAGGATAATTTCGGGATTGCCCACAATAGCACGGGCTATCGCCACACGCTGACACTGACCACCGGAAAGCTGTGTGGGCATGTGGCGCATACGATGACTTAAACCGACACGCTCCAACACTTCTTTTGCCAAACGGGTACGCTCCTTGGCAGCCATCTTTCTATAGAGCAAAGGCAATTCTACATTGTCAATCACATTCAGCGAATTAATCAGGTGGAATGACTGGAACACAAATCCCAAAGTCTTATTACGAAAAGCAGCCAGTTCTTTATCTTTCATACTTTCTACAGAAGTACCGTTTATTTCAATCTTTCCACTGCTGGGAGCATCCAATAACCCCATAATATTCAACAAGGTAGACTTACCGCAACCGGAAGGCCCCATAATACTAACAAATTCGCCTTTAATCACATCCAAATTTACATTTTCCAGTGCTAATGTTTCAATCTCATTGGTACGGTAGATTTTATTGATACCGGTTAATTTAATCATTGCCATAATTTTTCTTATTTAAATTGTTAATCTTATACACTTTTTATTTTTATGAATCAAAAGATATACCAAAGCAATAAACATTTAATTTTCAACAGATTATTATTTAATATATTGTCCGATAACGGACAGTATGATCGTTTTTGTCAGTCGTATTCATCCCACAACACATCTACGGACTAATACAACTGATGCTGTATACCGGAATAAGAATGCCAACAAGCATTATGAATAATATAAAAAAGTAAACAATCAAAAAAACGACATAGCCTAAGAACAAATTAAATTATGTTCGGGAAATGAGTGAAAAGGAAGAAAAGACACTTCATTTCCCGTAACAACCAATGTATTAATTAAGAGAGAGTTTTATCTTGTTGTTTATGTCATAGCTGCTTCTTATTTCAACTTCAACTTATTCTTGTTTTTGTAACTGCTCATATCGCTGACAACCACCTTGTCACCCGGTTTCAATCCCGATATGACTTCCACATATTCAAAATTACTGTCACCCAATTGAACTTTACGCTTCACTACTTCATCCTTACTATCCTGAACAAATAATTCATATTCACCGCGACCGACATAATAAGAAGCATTCGCCAATCTTAAAACCCCTTCTTTCACGGCATTCATTACATATACATCCGTCTTCAAGCCGGAACGCAATCGCTTGTTATTATCTTCATTCAGTTGTACAATGAACGAAATCACCCCATTCTTACTCAACGGTGTCACACTACTTACCGTTCCTTCCAGTTTCTCATTGCCAATCTTGACTATGGCACGTCCACCTGCTGCCACACGGTCACCGTATGTATCAGCTATTTCACCTTCCACTTTAAAGTGGCTCAAATCAGAAATGATAGCTACTTGACTACCTTCCGCCACCTGCGCACCTACCTGATTATTAATATAGGTAAGAATCGCTTTACGCGGTGAACGAATTTGAGCGTCATCCAATGTACGTTTCATTTCAGCAAGACTCTTTGAGAAAATATTGAATTCCAATTCCTTCACTTTCAAATCAGCCTCTTTTACTTTCGATTCATTTGCGTATTGCTGACGGAGCTGTTCCAATTCCAGTTTTCCTGTATTGAAGTTCAATTCAGCCTGACGAACCTTGTCCGTTGTTCCAGAACCCAAGCTATCCAAATAACGTTCGTTGCGAAGTTCTACCTCCATACGGTTCAATTTCATGGCAGAAATTTTCACTTGCATTGATAAATCGCTCAGATACGTATTATTATTCACTTTCAACTGCTCTAACTGATAACGTTTCATCTGTTCTTCATCCAGCAATTTCTTGTATTCGGTTTCCGTACTCTGCAAATCAAGTTTCAAAATCGGCGTACCTACATCCACGCTGTCTCCTCCCTTACGGTAAACTTCCACGATACGAGTATTAATAGGTGAATTGATAATCTCTTCAAAAGCCGGGACAACCTTACCGGAAGCACTGACACTTACTTCAATAGTTCCATTGTCTACTTCTGAAAACACCAAATCTTTCTTATTGACGCTACTTCGCATAAACGAAATCAATACAGCTATACATACCACTGCCGCCACACCTATTGCACCATATTTAATGAACTTCTTTTTGCGTTCCTTATCACGCACTTCTTTAGGGATTTCTCTGTCCATAACTTATTGTAATTTTATTATTTTCATTTTTGTACTAAAGAATAAACAACATCCGTGCCAAGAAAGCAACTTATTGATAATCAATAACAAATAAAACGTACAGGGTGTCCGAAATCGGACACCCTGTACGTTTTTAAACATCAGTTACCGTACTATAATGACTAACGCAAACGCAATATATCACCTACTTTAGGAGAAGAATCTTCCGGTTTCATCTTATTCATCTTATATAAATTCTTCAGACGAATACCATACTTTTGGGAAATGGAATACATAGATTCTCCCTCACGGACAACATGAACTATGTGTTCCTTATCCGCACGACGATGCTTTTTATCCAAATAAATAATATCACCTGGTTTCAATACATATCCTTTATAAAGATCATTGTATTTCCTCAACTTACGTTGACTGATATCAAATTCTTTAGAAAGTTTTTTAAATGTATCCCCCGGGCGTACCACAATATAAAGTAAATCATTAGCTAAATAAGGCTGATGCGGGTTTGGGAATTCCTTCATCCACTTTATACCATCCTTGGTATCATACTTATGTAATTCATATAATTCAATGATATCAATTAAACGATACGCATAGCGAGGGTCAGTAGCATATCCCGCCTTCTTCAGCCATGTGCCATCCTTTATAATCGGTGATTTTTAATTTAAAAAGAGATGCATAACGTGAACGTCCTTTTAAAAAATTTAGAATGATCTTCATATGACTCACGAGGGTGCTTATAGGCACGAAAACATTCATTACGGGCATCATCATCATGCCGTACAGTACGACCAGTCCAGTCACCACCACATTTTATACCAAAATGATTATTGGATTTACGAGCCAGCGTACTTTTTCCCGCCCCTGATTCCAATAATCCTTGAGCCAAAGTGATGCTGGCAGGAATACGATACCGTTTCATCTCATCGACAGCAAGATCTTTATACTTATGAATATATTCCTCATACTGCCGGTTACGGGTTTGCGCTTGCACTGTAAAATTACATAGACAACAAAGCAACCCGATTAATATAAATTTCAACGTATGTTTCATCATATAAAACTGTTTCAAAATCGCTACTATACTTTATCCGTTATATATAGTTGCAAACTTACCATTTTTATCCAGCTGTATGCAATCTTTTTAAATTAATTACGAATTTCATTCGAATTCCAAAAGTCCAAAGAAATCCGGACGATGAAAATCCGGCTTCTCTATTTTTATAGGACTCCATGATAAGAAATGAGGCTTTTGCAATTCATCTCCACATTTATAAAAATTAGCTCGTACAACCATTCCATCCAACTTGGTAATGGTATGCTTAAAAATACCTTATACGGAATCTGCAAAGCAACCTCCCAAGTACATTCTCCTATCTTTTCTTCAAAAGTTTCTCTGCCCAAACTAGCCCAACGCTTCACCTGATCTGTTATTTCAAGAGGAGCCATTTCTCGATTACTACGCTCCGAACCTGCTGCTAAAAGAATCGTAGCGATACAGTTACATTCCAAATTGTAATAAACGCCATCTCTCGCAGGAATAGAGAAAAATTCCACACAGGAATCTGTCCAGACACTACCGTTATCTTCACCGTATTTGGCACGAACACTATCTTCTACTACTTTATAATGAACTAATATAGCATCATTTGTATAGGCTATACGAAAAGAGACTTGAGGTTGATAAGGATATTCTTTCCAGTTCACTATATTAATAGGATAATACATTATGTTCTCATGATCAAATAAGGTCGGTATTTGTTGTGCATCCTGAACTTTGCCACTTAATTTCTTTACTTTCATCATATTATTTTTATTAATTAAATAGCTACTGTTAGCTTCACAAAAATATATACTTCCAATGAGAAAACAAAATAGTGGCTACCATAAACAGCAGCCACTAAAAGAATAAAGCCATAAAGACAATGAAAGTACTATTTTTTCCCCATTTCACCCATATTTACTTCTTCACATCGCCCTGTGACATATGTCTTCTTCCATCATGCTGCTTTTTCATTCCTTGTCTTTTTTTCATCTCTTTACGAAATTTATCACCATTGTGTTTCTCCATATTATACATTTTCTGAATTTGTTTAGGAGAAAGAAATTTCCGAAACTCATTATAATATTCCTCACGAATATCCAGTATCTTTCTACTCTGCGCGAAACGTGCCTTAATAGCCTGCTCCACTTCAGCATCTGTAGGGACCGGTTTGGGGATCTGTTTATCGGCGGCCGTTCTATTTGCAACATTTCGACAAACTCCCATATGACGAGTAGCCTGCATTTCTTCCATGTATTGTTTATACACCGGAATAAATTTAGCAGCCGTTGCGTCATCCAATGCCAATTCCTTTTATAATTTGATTGCACCTGTATTTCAGCATTCTGTTCTTATTAAACTTGCCTTTCTTTCAGATTTATGTTTCTTTCTTTTCTTGGGCAAAGAGTGTTACCTGACTTCCCATAACAATGGCTGCCAACACCATTAAAAAAAATTTTGTTCTCATCATTTTTTTGTTTTTAGTGATTAATCAATTTATAAATATATCATTTTCAGACAATTCCACCCATTCTACTAATTCCTCATCAGACATAGATTCTATATAACGATCCAAAGTATCTGAATAAGAAGAGTCTAAATCCGTAGAAACAATAAGTGAATGAGAAGCAACTCCTCTGCCACAGGTTGAGATATCGGAAAGAAAAGAACTCCCAACATGACAGCCGCAATAGCTAAAGTAGCCCCAATAATCAATTTTATTCTATTCTGCCTATTAAACCTCTCAGCCTGGGTACGCTCCAATACTTGTTTTTGCATTTTTCCGAAAAAGCCATCAGGGGTACGATAAGGCATCCGCTTCCCAATATTCTTAAAATCAAACTTCTTTTCCATCCTATCTTTAATTATTTATCATGTACTCTTTTATCTTCTCTTTTGCATAATGATAATTCACTTTCAACGTATCCACCTTCGTGTCCGTAATCCTGCTAATTTCTTCATATTCCAGTTCGTCATAATAACGAAGATTGAAACTACCCGCTGTTTTTCAGGAAGCATCAAAATAGCCTGCTGAAATTTCACCGCCATTTCGTTCTCATAATCCACATAATCTGACGCCATCAACTTATTCATTAACTCTTCCTGAACTTCTTCCGCCGAAACAGCTTGTTCTTTACGCATATTCAGAAAACGGAGACACTCATTGGTCGCTATCCGATAAATCCATGTTCCCAATGAACTTTCCTCCCTAAACTGAGGAAGATGGCGAAAGACGCGAATAAAGACTTCCTGCAAAATATCCTCTGCATCCTCATGTGATACAACCAATCTCCGGATATGCCAATATATGGGCTGTTGAAAAAAATCTATCAACAATTTAAATCCCCGTTCCGGGTCGAAGCCCATACTTCCCTAATTTTATCTTCGTTTATCATCTATTCGTCAAAAGTTTATAGGTTAGAACCACCCGAGAACAAGAAGTTAAAAGTGAAAATAAAGTTTTTACATTAATTATAGATGAAGTTAAAATAATCAATCACATTTCCAACAAGAGAAAAATACAACCAATCTTCCAGAATATGAATTTAAAGATTTCAAACTCAATCTTCCTAACAATAAATTTCAGTTCTTAGAAGAATTACCATATAAACAGTAGGGAAATCCCTAAAAATAAATAGGGAAAAAGATAGAAGAATATACCTTTTCCCAACTTATCTTTGTTACACCTTAAATCCGCAACTCCATTCCCGAAGTGCTACCTACATAAAGAGAAATGGACTTTTGATTCGTAAGATAACCATTAAGTCCTCGCGTCCGTTTCAATGCGCATACCATCCCTACCCATAAAGCCGACTTGAGGCAATACGCAATCAGTGGCCATCAAGTGATGTAAATCATCCGGAAGAAGTTTTGAAGGCTTCTGGCATATGCATGGTTGTCGGTTGTAGATATTCAGCACACATTGCCTTGCGGTCTAATCCACTTGGCCAGGTATGAAATGAATTGAAGCAAACG
>ENA-OQJX01000263-OQJX01000263.1-human-gut-metagenome-genome-assembly--contig:-NODE-263-length-32444-cov-2.768419_pt1 | contig 32444 bp, 24 predicted proteins | sample MGYA00242615_ERZ504782 | MGnify/ENA primary metagenome ERZ504782 (study PRJEB26092, sample SAMD00036354) | human gut metagenome | host: Homo sapiens | study: EMG produced TPA metagenomics assembly of... | reverse complement strand
TCTTTACTTCCTCTTCGGAGATTCCCTACGGAGTATCCAGCCTCTTCCTGCTTGTTTTCTTCCTGTTCTATGTATTCTGCTGTGCCGTATCCATCTGCGCCGTGGTGTTCGTACTTCTCTCGGAGATGTATCCCACCAAGGTTCGCGGACTGGCCATGTCGATAGCAGGATTCGCCCTGTGGATCGGAACGTACCTGATCGGACAGTTAACCCCCTGGATGCTCCAGAATCTTACCCCCGCCGGAACATTCTTCCTGTTCGCCCTCATGTGCGTGCCGTATATGCTGATTGTCTGGAAACTCGTGCCGGAGACTACCGGGAAGTCGCTGGAGGAGATTGAAAGATATTGGACCCGTTCGGAATAGTAAAACAAAAAGACCTTAATAACTTAATAATAAAAGATGTATGGATTTTAAGAAACTGGCAAATCAATACAAGGATGAACTCTTGGATAATGTTCTTCCTTTCTGGCTTGAAAACTCACAAGATCATGAATATGGAGGCTACTTCACCTGTTTGGATCGTGAAGGAAGAGTTTTCGATACAGATAAATTTATCTGGCTGCAAGGCCGCGAAGTGTGGATGTTCTCTATGCTTTACAATAAAGTGGAAAAACGTAAGGAATGGCTGGATTGTGCCGTTCAAGGTGGTGAGTTTTTAAAAAATATGGACATGATGGAGACTATAACTGGTATTTTTCCCTTGACCGTTTGGGTAGACCATTGGTAGAACCATACAATATCTTTTCATATACATTCGCTGCCATGGCTTTCGGGCAATTAAGCCTTGCAACCGGTAATCAGGAATATGCTGACATTGCTAAGAAAACCTTCGATATTATCCTTTCCAAAGTAGATAATCCGAAAGGTAAATGGAATAAACTTCATCCGGGCACTCGTAATCTAAAAAATTTTGCCCTGCCGATGATACTATGCAATCTTGCTATGGAAATTGAGCATATTTTAGGCAAGGACTATTTGGAACAAGCGATGGATACTTGTATTCATGAAGTTATGTCTGTTTTCTATCGTCCCGAACTTGGTGGTATCATTGTTGAGAATGTAGATGTGAATGGTAATCTGATAGATTGCTTTGAAGGACGGCAGATTACCCCTGGCCATGCGATTGAAGCCATGTGGTTTATAATGGATTTAGGGAAACGCCTAAACCGTCCGGAATTAATCGAAAAGGCTAAGAACATCACTCTTACAATGCTTGAATATGGTTGGGATAAAGAATATGGAGGTATCTACTATTTTATGGACCGTAACGGTTGTCCTCCCCAACAACTGGAATGGGACCAGAAACTCTGGTGGGTGCATATTGAAACACTCATATCTCTTCTGAAGAGTTATCAATTGACCGGAGATAACCAATGTCTGGAATGGTTTGAAAAAGTACACGATTATACATGGACCCATTTTAAAGATAAAGAGCATCCCGAATGGTATGGATACTTAAACCGGAGAGGTGAAGTGCTACTACCATTGAAAGGAGGAAAATGGAAAGGATGTTTCCATGTACCAAGAGGGTTATATCAATGCTGGAAAGTATTGGAACAGCTATAAACAATAACGGATATGTTAACCAATCTATATTAATAATCTAAAAATTAATTCTATGACAGAGTTTAACTCAAAAATCAAGAAGAACTCTCGTATATTGAAAATATTTATGTTTTCAATCTGCGCGCTATTTGCATGTGCTATCAGTAGTCATGCACAGAGTTTAGTGAAAGGAACTGTTACTGATGGTATAGGAGAACCGCTACCAGGAGTAAGTGTTGTCGTAAAAGGAACTACTAATGGCACTATTACAGATGTAAATGGAAAATATAGCATTCAGGCCACCGCAAAAGACATTTTATCATTCTCATATGTTGGAATGTCAGATCAGGAAATAAAGGTAGCAGGTCAGACGACCATTAATGTGGTTATGAAAGATGATGTGGCAGCTTTGGATGAAGTGATTGTGGTAGGATATGGTACTGCCAAGAAGCAATCTTTAACCGGGGCCGTATCTGCGGTGAAAGGCGACGAACTGCTGAAAGCACCGGCAACCAATGTGTCGAGTCTTTTAGGTGGACGTTTGCCAGGTATTTCATCTGTTCAAGTATCTGGTGAACCCGGAGACGATCAGGCTACATTACGAGTTCGTGGCTCTATTTATAATGTTACTTATATAGTAGACGGAATGCCTCGTTCTATTAATGATATTGACCCTAATGATATCGAAAGTGTATCTGTTTTGAAAGATGGAGCTTCTGCAGCTGTTTATGGATTAAAAGGAGCCGGTGGTGTTATTATTATAACTACAAAAAAAGGTCAGGAAGGAAAATCCAAAATCACTTATAATGGTTCAATAGGAGCATCTATGAATGCAAACTTTCCGCAGTTTATGAATGGACCTCAATTTGCATATTATTATAATATGGCTGACATGATGGATAAAATGGCTAATGGAAGCATTTCAAACATTAGTCAATATAATCCCGTTTTTACAAAGGCGAATGTGGAAGCTATGTTGAATGGTGATCCTACTGACGGATGGGATAATGTTAACTATATTGATAAAGTATTCGGAACCGGTATTAATCAGAAACACAATGTAACAATACAGGGAGGTAGTGATAAGATGCGTTACTTTGCTTCTGTGGGTTATTTAGGTCAAAAAGGTAACATTGACAATTTCTCTTACAAGAGATACAATTTAAGAACTAATCTTGAGACTCAACTGGCTAAGAACTTCCAGTTAAGTTTAGGTATTGCAGGAAATGTCGGTAAACGTGAAACTCCGGGATATGCTTCAGGCGGTACGGATTCTAATTCCGAATTGGGTGAACAAGGTTGGTTGTCAGTAGCTCATCAGACTATAATGATGCATCCCTATTTGCCGGAAACATATGACGGACTTTATACTGCTACTACACAGAATAACACAAGTCTGCCCAACAGTCCGTTGGCTGCTATTTATGAATCCGGATACAAGCATACCAATAGCTTTGATTTGCAGACCAACATCTCATTGCAATACAATGTGCCTTGGGTTAAAGGTTTGAGTGTAAAAGTAACCGGAGCTTATGACTATACAACTTCTCATAATAAGAATTTGAATACGCCTTACTCCACATATATACATAAAATGCCGACTTCGACAGCAGATTGGACTTGGTCTAAAGCAGACGATCCTCGCGGCACAGCAAATGGAATAAATTTAGGTGAAGGACAGTATAGTTCTCATCAAATGGTAGGCCAAGGAAGTATAAACTATGCAAGCTCCTTCGGAAAACATAATGTAGAAGCAATGGTATTGGCAGAAATCCGGGATTATAAAGAAAACAGTTTCTCCGGCTATAATAAGAACATGAGTTTCTCTGAACTACCGGAATTGAGCTTTGGACAACCGGCAGACTCTCCAATCTCGGGATACAGTGATGCAAACCGTAGTATTGGTTATGTTTTTCGTTTGAAATATGACTATGACAATAAGTATTTGGCAGAGTTTACAGGTCGATATGATGGTTCTTACAAATTTGCCGGCAATGTTAGTGGGAAACGTTGGGCATTCTTCCCGTCAGCGTCAGTAGCGTGGAGAATATCTAAAGAAGATTTTATGTCTAGTCTGACATTTCTGGATGATATGAAGATACGTGCATCTGTCGGTTTATTAGGAAACGATGCAGTGAGTCCGTATGCTTTCCTTAGTACTTACAATTTGATGGATGGTAACAAAAATGCATACCAAACAATTCTGAATGGAAAAGTAATGCAAGCATTACGCGCCTCTGTAATTGCCAATCCTACTCTAACTTGGGAGAACACCTTAACTTACAATGCAGGATTTGACTTTACGATGTGGAATGGTCTGTTGGGAATGGAGTTTGACGCATTCTATAATTATACCTATGATATTTTGACAGCAATGGGAGGCGATTACCCCCCATCTATGGGAGGATATTATTATACTTATGCCAACTATAATAAGGTCGATAGCAAAGGCGTTGAAGTAACGGTGAGCCATCGTAATAAATTAAACTTGGCAGGCAAGCCATTCTCCTATGGCGCAAGCTTCAATCTGACATTTGCAAGAAACCGTTATCTCCGTTATCCGGATAGTCCGAACACAGTAGAGTGGAGAAAACGCACAGGACGTAGTGTCGATGCTTCTGTTGTGTGGGTTGCAGATGGCTTATTCCGTTCAGAAGAAGAAATAAACAATTCAGCCTGGTATGGCACTCGTCCTAATGTCGGTGATATCAAATACAGAGATTTAAATGGTGATGGTAAAATAGACGAAGATGACAGAACACGTGTTGGACGTGGCAATCGTCCCGAATTAACTTACGGTTTGAACCTGAATTGTGCTTGGAATGGATTCGATTTAAGTGCACAATTTACTGGAGGTGCACTGTTTGATGTATCGTTGACAGGAACTTATTACAATGGATATGACGATAATACAGTCTGGACACAGGCATTTAAAGAAGGAGCCAACTCACCACTATATCTGGTTCAGAATGCATATACAGTAGAAAATCCGAATGGAACATTCCCACGACTTACACTGGGTAATCAAGGACACGGAGGAGATAATGGATTAGCTTCCACTTTCTGGTTGCGTAACGGTAGATACCTTCGTCTCAAATCCGCACAATTGGGTTACACATTCCCCAAGAGATGGATGAGTCCTGTCGGTATTCAGAATCTTAGAATTTATGTAGAAGGTTCTAATTTATTCACGATTTCCGGTCTTCCTGATGGAATCGATCCTGAATCTCCGGGAGTAAATAACGGATACTATCCTCAACAACGCACCATTATGGGCGGTATAACTTTGACTTTCTAAACCTTTAAAAGTTCTATTATGAAAACAAAAGTATTAAGTATCATATTGTTGGGAGCCTCTTTAGGGCTTGGCTCATGTAGTGATTATCTGGACATGACTCCAACAGACAGAGCATCAGATAAACTTGTATGGAGTAAACTCGACTATGCAGAACAGGCAGTCAACGATTTCTATCGCTATATAGATTATTTAGGAGCCTACAGGGATGGACAATGTTTGGCAGGAATGACAGAAGCTCTGACAGATCAGCTTAAATATGGTTCCTACAACTATATGGCTAAATGTCAGATACCTAGTGAAATTGCTTATGGAGGTTCTGTTCTCACAGTGAATTATGTTAGTACTTACCTTGGCAACTGGGGGACGATGTACGAATATGTGCGCCGTGTCAATGAAGGTATCAACAAATTAAAGAAATATGCTTCATTTGGTCAGGCTGATGAAGAACGCTTGGAAGCTGAAATGCGTTTCTTCAGAGGGTATCTCTATACAGATTTATTAAAGCGTTATAAAGAAGTGATTATATACGATGAGAATCTGGATAATATAAAAAAGGATATGCCAGTTAGTTCGGAAGCCGACGGATGGAATTTTGTATATAATGATCTAAAATATGCCGGTGAACATTTGCCTGTTGATAAAACTCCTAACGGACGTTTAACTAGCGGAGCTGCTTATGCAATGTTATCGAGAGCTATGTTGTATGCGGAAAGATGGGATGACGCTCGTATTGCAGCTGAAAAGGTGATGGGAATGGGTTATGAATTAGAAGCAAAAGAAGACTATTCAAATGCCTTTAAAGCAGGAAGCAAAGAAGCCATTCTACAATATTGTTATGATAAGAGTTCCACTGTGACTCATGACTTTGATGGATATATGGTTCCTGGAGGTGATAAAGCGCTCGACGGCAATTCCATGACCGGAGGATTCGGTACCCCGACACAAGAAATGGTTGAATCGTATGAATATGCAGATGGTAGTGGCTTCCCCGATTGGAGTGCATGGCATACTGCTGAAGGTACTACAACGACTCCTCCTTATGATAAACTAGAACCACGCTTTAAAGCTACCATTCTTTATAATGGAGCAACATGGAAAGGCAGACCGATAGAATCTTTCGTAAACGGTACTGATGGTTGGGCTGCATGGAAAACAGATGCCAAACCGGAAGGACGTTCTACTACCGGGTATTATTTACGTAAACTGGTAGATGAAGCTCATAATTTTACTTCCATACAAGCCAGTACACAGCCATGGACAGAAATTCGTTACGCAGAGGTATTACTGAATCATGCAGAAGCATGTTATCATCTGAATGGCTATACGGATAAGGCAAATAAAGACATAAAAGATATTCGTAACAGAGTGGGATTGTCTTACACAGACAAAAGTGGGGATGATTTAATGAAAGCCATCCGTCAGGAACGCAAAGTAGAACTTGCTTATGAAGGACATTATTATTGGGACATGCGTCGTTGGAAATTATCTGCGACAGCATTTACCGGTATTCGTCTTCATGGAATGAAAATAGAGAAAAATGCAAATGGGTCTTTCACTTACATTTATACAGAATGTGATGATAAAGATCGTAATTTCCCGACTAAGATGTATCGTTTCCCAATGCCACAGGCAGAGTTGGACAATAACGGTGCGGTAACTCAATATGCAGAATGGCAATAAATCTAAAATGAAAACATTATGAAAAAGAATATATTATATCTATTATTAGGGATTTTGGCTCTCACGAGTTCTTGCCAGGATCCGGAATATGTGCTTCCTACTGCGGACAGACAGGGAATCACGAGCTTGACTGCACTCTTTACTTCTGGGCCATACGTGGATAAAGAGGCTGTGTATATACTATTGCAGATGCTTCTGTAGATAAGTATGTAATTCCTATGCCATGGTATTATCCGGAAAATAGTGATAATGAAACTTCAGAATATATGAAAGCGATGAGGATTCAGGCAAAGTTGGCACCAAACTGTACTATTGAACCGGTTCTTTCAATTCTCGATCTGACTAAAGAGAATTATTTCACTTATACAGACGCTCAAGGATATAAGAAACAAATCTGCATCACAGGCGAAAGAGTTAAGTCTACTAAGTGTCAGTTATTAAGTTTCTCAATACCGTCTGAAGACATTACAGGTATTATTGATGAAGACCACAAAACTGTATCTTTAATCTCTGCGGAAGATTTATCTTCTTGCTTGGCAGATTATTCACTGTCGGCTCATGCGACCATGTCACCGGATCCTAAAACAGAGCCTCTTAATTTTAATTCACCTGTTGAGCTTACAGTGATTGCTCACGATGGAGTGACAAAGCAAACTTATACTATTCAAAAAGCAGTACCGGATAAGATTCCTTACGGATATAGAAAAGGTAGTGAGACAGAATTATTTAAATTGGATATGGGAGTTATCGGCTTACCTTGGACTGGAGCAAATGCACCTTCTTTAGCTGTTTCCGGAAATAATCTGGTAGTTTGCTTGGGTGATGGTACCACAACTCCTGCATATTACAATGCATCTACGGGAAATAAGATTGGTAATGTAACTTTGGGTAGTGTGAGTGTTGCATCTTTAGGATGTATGACAAGTGATAGTAGGGGAAATATATTATTAGCAACGAAGGCTACTAATGGCAAGTCTTTCTCAATCTATAAGACTTCTTCTGTTACGACTGCTCCAACTTTATTGACTACTTATACTAATAATACAGGGTTAGATATGGGTACGAAAGTGTCTGTTCAAGGAGATATTAATACTAATGCCTCTATTATTGCTACTTGTGACGGAACAGCCAGTTCAGGTTCCAATAAGTTTGTTCGTTGGATTATAACAGACGGTGTATTGGGAAGTCCTCAAGTAGTAACAGTGAATGGTGTAGGTAATTGGGGAGCTCCCGCATCAAACACTAAAGTTGTGACTAAAGGAACTACTGCTCAAAGTGATTATTTTTTGTCATACTATGATTCTAACATTCTTTATTGGGTGAATGGAACAAATAATAATGCAAGTAAATCTCTGGAAGACTCCGACAATGGTAATTCTTGGGCAATGAATAACAACTGTCTGGATACAAGAAGCTTTAATAATGCACAATATCTTGTATTGGTATGTACAGCTCATTTCCCGCAATGGGGTGGAACTCCATGCTTATATATGTATGATGTAACGTCAGACGGATCATTCACTGGTACAATATCTACTTCAGATGCTCTGTCATTCAATCCTTCACTTTCCTCATACAATTCATCCGATGGTGTAGCTGCAACAGGTGATGTATTGCTTGCTCCGACAACAGATGGATATAAGCTCCGTGCTTACTACGTGGATAACAACTGTAAGGTTATCGGAGGATATGAGTTTGATTGTATCGACAAATAATTAATTGATCTCTTTATCTCATATATGATGAGAAAATACCCATTCATCATATATGGGATAAAGAAATCTGTAAATCATTTAAAGGAGTAGCTATATGTCAACAAAGAAAAAAAATGTTATGGTTATTATCATTACTGCCTTTTTTCATAGCATGTGGTGATGATAACACTGATATCCCGGATTGGCCATGGGCGGAGCCGGAGACTCCAACTGAACCTGTTGAAGCCAATCCTGGTATTGTAAATTTAGGCTGGACCAATGTGAAAAGCACTTATGGAACCTTGCCTGAACATATCAACGTATATAAATCACCAGAAACACTGGAAGGCAAAAAAGCGATAGCTTATATTGCGGTAGGTGATATGAGTAAGGCAGCATTTGGTGTATTAGGAGAAAAGACTGGATTGAAAAAGCCAAAAGAATTTTATGAAGAGAACAACTCCACAATTGTAATCAATGGAGGTTTCTTCTATGAGGGGTCATTAAGCCTAATATGGCGTAACGGTGAAATGGTGTGTAAGAACAATGATGTAACAGCAGAAGATTGGACTAACGGTCCATTCTGGTATCCTGTATTAGCTGCATTCTGTGAAATGAATGATGGCTCATTCAAATCAATGTGGACTTACACAACACTATCCAATGTTACTTATTGGTATTCGGAGCCCTCACCGGTAAAATCAGAAACAACTCCTAATGAAAATTTTCCGTCTACAGGAACTGTCTTAAATGCTAAAACAGGAATAGGCGGTGGCCCCGTACTTCTGTTGGATGGAAACATAAAGAATACATACGAAGAAGAAATTTTATCAGATATTGGCGCCACGGTGAACAGACCTCGTTCGGCTATTGGTATCACCAATGATAAGAAAATGATTCTTTTTGTGTGTGAAGGAGATGGAATGACAACGGGAGTTGCCGGTATGACCACCGAAAATGTAGCTAATATCATGAAAACACTGGGATGTACGGATGCTATCAATTTGGATGGCGGTGGTTCCAGTTGCATGTTAGTCAATGGGCAAGAGACTATCAAGACAAGTGACTCCAGCGGAGACGAAAGATCCGTAGCATCAGTAGTCACTCTTAAATAAAAAATGTACTGCGGATATATCAGGCAGTATATACCTAATAAAACAAGTATGATATGAGAAAATTTCTAAAAATACTAATACTGACTTTCTTGGGAGCAGTTACAATAACCTCCTGTAGTGATGATTCTGATGGAATTCCCGGATGGCCGTGGAACGATAATTCGACAGAAAAGCCGGACGAGCCGGATGTTGCAGAAGCTAAGCCACGATATATTTGGATTGATGCGGCTGCTAATTTTCCTGACTATGCCAATAGTAAGGAAAACATAGCCAAAGATATGGAAAAGATAAAAGCGGCAGGATTCACTGATATTATTGTCGATGTACGTCCCACTACAGGAGATGTATTATTCAATACTAATGTTGTAGATCAGGTGAAACGTATGGATGTATGGGGTAATTCCGGATATAGTTATTATGAAAGGACGGAAACTTGGGATTATTTACAGGCATTTATTGAGGAGGCTCGTATACAAGGATTAAAAGTGAATGCTTCTATCAATACATTTGTAGGAGGCTATTTATGTCCGTATAATTTAGGACATGATGGAGTCTTGTTCCGTGATGAATCAAAAAAAGGATGGGCTAGTGTAGCTAATCTAGCTGACGGGCTAACCAATACGATGGATTTGTTGGACGATGAAACCGATTATGGAGCGAAATTTTTCAATCCCGCTAATGATGATGTACAAAACTTTGTTTTACAGTTGTTGGCCGACTTGGCTAAATATGATTTGGATGGCATCATATTGGATCGTTGTCGTTATGATGACTATGGCTTAGAAAGCGATTTTTCAGATATTTCCAAACAGAAGTTCGAAGAATACATCGGTGAAACTGTAGCAAACTTCCCGGCAGATATTATGGCACCCGGTACGGATGAAATACCTTCTGACCAGCCTGTTTATTTTAAGAAGTGGTTGGAATTCAGAGCGAAAGTTATTCATGATTTCATAGTAAAGGCACGCGAGAAAGTTAAATCTGTCAATAACAATATCAAGTTTGGAGTTTATGTTGGTGCCTGGTATTCAACATACTATACATCAGGCGTGAACTGGGCCAGCCCTAAATACAACACCTCCGCTTATTATCCGAAATGGGCTACTTCCGATTATAAGAATTATGGATATGCGGACCATTTGGACTATATCTTTTTGGGTGCTTATGCTTCCGTGAACAATATATATGGAAGTGGCGAATGGACCATGGAAGGTTTTTGTAAGAATGGACGTGAACTGTTACAAGGAGATGTACCTTTTGCAGGCGGACCAGATATCGGTAACAGTACCGGATGGACTGACGGAGGACAATCTGCAAAAATTCCGGATACTATTGATGCTTGTATCAGTAATAGTGACGGCTTCTTTGCCTTCGACCTTTGCCACGTTAAGAAATACGACTATTGGAACGCTTTTAAAACAGGCTTTGATAAATATCTGGAATCTATCGAAGAATGAGGTTTGAACTAACCAACTAATTATGAAAATATATTTATTACAATTCTTTTTATTAATAGGTCTGGGCTTGAATTTACAAGCCCAGATTCCTTCTAACCCTATTCGCGGGAAAGTAACCTGTAATGGGACAGGAGTCCCGGGGGTAGTAGTGACCGACGGAATAGACTGTGTTTTGACTGACCAGCAAGGCCAATATACTCTCCCCCCTAATAGGGATGTTCGTTTCATTTATTTATCCACTTCCTTCCGGATATTTACCGAAAACAGAACAAACAATACCTTTATTCTATCAGAAGCTGAATCCGGCCAAGCAAGATATTTACGACTTCGAATTGGTAAGAAATCCGCAAAATGAGATCAATCATTTGTTTTTGGTGCAGGCAGATGCGCAGGTTACTTCCGAAGATGACGTAAAGGCTTATGCTAAATATCTGCAAGATATGAAAGAATATATTCGTCCGTATATGGGCAAAAAAGAAGTATTCGGCATAGATTGTGGGGATGATCGTAGGAGATACTCCTTCTTTATATCCTTCCTATATAGATACGGTATCATCATTAGAGATTCCCATCTATCGGGCAATTGGTAATCACGACATGACGTATGGAGGGCGTACTTTTGAATATTCTTATCGCACTTTCGAAAGTTATTTCGGTCCTATCTACTATTCATTAAATAAAGGTAATGCTCATTATATCGTGCTTGACAATTGCTTTTATGTCAACCGTGATTATCAATATATAGGTTACATTGATGAACGTACTTTCCAATGGCTGGAGAAAGACCTCTCTTATGTGCCCAAAGACAAACTTGTCTTTGTAGTGATGCACATTCCTTCCAGTCTTCAGAAGAAGCTAAGATATAACACGCTAGATCAAGATGAAACGGTCAATACAGCTGCACTATATAAATTATTGGAAGGTTATAATGCCCACATCATTTCCGGACATACACATTTTAATGTAAACGTATGTTTTAATGACTCATTAATGGAGCATAACACGGCTGCTGTATGCGGTACCTGGTGGCGTGCGGACATCAATGTGGATGGTACTCCGAGGGGGTACGGAGTGTATGAAGTAGACGGGAATCAAGTGAAATGGATCTATAAAAGTGCAGGTTACCCGAAAGAGCATCAGTTACATGTATATCCAGCCGGTTCATCTGACGAGCACCCTTCCGATATAATTGCTAATGTATGGAACTGGGATGAACAGTGGAAAGTGGAATGGTATGAAAACGGAAAACGAATGGGAGAAATGCAACGCTACAAAGGATATGATCCTGCAGCAAAAGCAATCTGTTCTGACAAAGAAAAAGTGAAATATGAATGGATTTCCCCGGTTCTTACCGAACATCTTTTTCATGCTACTCCCCGCAATAAGAATGCTAAAATGGAAGTGAAAGTGACAGATCGCTTCGGCAACGTGTATACTAAAGTTATAGAAAACAAATAAGGATCATATGTTGAAAGCCAAATATTTTATATTATTGATATGCTTGTCGTTTCTCCTCAAGGCAGAAGCGAAAGTAACCCTTACTTCCATTTGGGGGGATAATATGGTGTTACAGCAACAATCGGAAGTTACTTTTTCCGGAACAGCAACTTCGGGAAAACGTGTACAGGCTACCGCTTCATGGAATAATAAAAAAATCCAAACGAACGTTGATGCAAAAGGTGAATGGAAACTTTCTCTCCAAACACCGGTAGCTGGAGGTCCGTATAGTATTACGTTCTCGGATGGAGAGGACCTCACATTGCAGAATATTTTAATAGGAGAAGTCTGGTTCTGTTCCGGACAGTCGAATATGGAAATGCCAGTGAAAGGATTCCGTGGACAGCCTGTGTTTGGTTCCCAGCCGTACATTGTATCTGCTAATCCCAAACGTCCACTGCGTCTCTATACTGTAAAAAATGCTTGGAGTACCATTCCACAGGAAGCTGGGGTGGACGGAGAATGGAAAGAAGCCTCTCCGGAAGATGTTGCTGATTTCAGTGCAACTGCTTATTTCTTTGGCAATCAGTTACAGCAATCTTTGGATGTTCCCGTCGGTCTGATACATTGTTCCTGGAGCATGTCAAAAATAGAGGCTTGGATGAATAAAGAGACTTTATCGGGCTTTCCGGAAATAGCATTGCCTGATGTAGCACAGAAAGAGTTCGGGTGGACGGCAGGGACTCCTACATTGTTGTGGAATGCAATGGTGAATCCATGGAAAGGATTTCCTGTTAAAGGAGTGATTTGGTATCAAGGTGAAGCAAACACACCCGATCCCGGATTATATAAGAGATTATTTTCTGCAATGGTTTCTCAATGGAGAACATTCTTCAACAATCCCCAAATGCCATTTTATTACGTACAGATTGCACCATGGAAATCGGAAGGCAATGATAAACTGGATTGGGCTTGGTTCCGCCAGTGTCAGTTGGAGTTGATGTCAGCTGTTCCAAATGTTGGGATGGTGACCACAGGTGACGCCGGGAGTGAAAACTTTATTCATTCGCCCTATAAGATAAAGGTCGGTGAACGACTGGCTTATTGGGCATTGGCAAAAACGTATCATCGTAAAGGTATTCAATATTCCGGTCCTATATACAAATCCCATCGGGTAAAGGGGAATGTAGTAGAAATAGACTTTGAATATGGTGAAGAAGGTTTGACTCCGGAGAATCAAAACGTGAAAGGGTTTGAAATAGTGGGGACAGATGGCATATTCCGGCCAGCCAAAGCGGAAATTATCAATGGCTCTTCTACCGTAAAGGTCTGGAATGATTCGATCAATGATCCGATAGAGGTACGCTATTGTTTCCGGAATTATATGTTGGGCGAATTATGCAATAATGCAGGGATTCCTGCTTCTCCTTTCCGGATCGTAATCAAAAAGAAACCTGCACTGATGTGGTTCGATGCCGAAGCTAATTTCGAACGTTTCAGCCATAAAGACTCAATTGACTTTTATTTGGAGAAAATCAAATCAGTAGGTTTTACCCATGCAATAGTGGACATCCGACCCATTACAGGAGAAGTACTTTATCAAAGTCAGTTTGCCCCACAAATGAAAGAGTGGAAAGGCGCAAAGGCCGGGAATTTTGATTATTTGCAATACTTCATTAAAAAAGGGCATGAATTGGGGATTGAGGTTCATGCTTCATTAAATGTATTTTGTGCCGGACACAATTATTTCGATCGTGGAATGGTGTATAGCGGACATTCGGACTGGGCGTCCATGGTATATACTCCCGAGAAAGGCATTATTCCGATTACGGAAGAAAAACAGAAATATGGTGCTATGATTAATCCCTTGAACGAGGAGTATCGTACGCATATTCTAAATGTATTGAAAGAAGTAGTGACCAAATATCCTGATTTGGATGGTCTGATGCTCGATCGCGTACGCTATGATGGTATAACAGCTGACTTCTCGCCGCTTTCACGTGAAAAGTTTGAAGCATATATAGGTAAGAAAATGTCTAAGTTCCCCGAAGATATTTTTGTTTGGAAGAAGAATACGGACGGAAAGTTTATCACACAACCGGGAAAGTATTTCCATAAATGGATTGAATGGAGAACGAAAAATATTACTGATTTTATGGCATTGGCACGTAAGGAAGTGAAGGCTGCCAATCCAAAAGTTTCTTTTGGCACATATACCGGAGCTTGGTATCCGTCTTATTACGAAGTGGGAGTTAATTTCGCTAGCAAAAAGTATGATCCGGCTCAAGACTTTAGTTGGGCCACTCCCGAATATAAAAATTACGGATACGCAGAACTAATCGATTTGTATGCAACCGGAAATTACTATACAGACATAACGATAGAGGAATACAAGAAAACGAACCGCAATATCTGGAACGAGACAGACTCGCAAGCTCAGGCCGGTACATGGTACTGCGTAGAAGGTTCCTGTCAGCACTTGCGTCAGATTCTTAAAGATAACAAGTTTATGGGTGGTATCTTGGTGGATCAATTCTATGATAATCCGGGGAAATTGTCCGAAACAATAGAAATGAACCTTCGTCGATCGGATGGACTAATGGTGTTTGATATAGTACACATCATCCAAAAGAATCTTTGGAAAGAAGTAGAAAAAGGAATGCGTGAGGGAGGATCTTTATGAACAACAGAGCTTTAGCCTTAGATGCTTTACGGGGATATGCAATTATTACGATGGTGCTTTCGGCTACCATCGTAACGCATGTTCTTCCCGGTTGGATGAGCCATGCTCAAACACCTCCACCGGATCATGTGTTTAATCCTCTGTTGCCCGGTGTTACTTGGTAGATCTTGTGTTTCCTTTTTTCCTGTTCGCTATGGGAGCTGCGTTTCCTTTTTCCATAAGGAAACGTGCTGAAAAAGGTGATTCAAAACTAAAACTCGTTTATGAAGCTGTCAAACGGGGGATTCAGTTGACCTTCTTTGCTATTTTCATCCAGCATTTTTATCCGTATATGCTAAGTTCTCCGCAAGATATGAGGGCATGGTTATTGGCTATACTCTGTTTTGCTGTTCTATTTCCCATGTTCATGCGTATTCCTTTAAAAATGCCGGATTGGGCACATATTTCAATAAAAGTGGGAGCTTACATTGTTGCTGCCATTATGTTAGCTACCACTTCTTATGCAGATGGGAAACATTCAGCTTATTCTCCAGCAACATCATAATTTTACTGTTAGCCAATATGGCTATTTTCGGTTCTATCCTTTACATTTTCACAATGCATAATCGTTGGATGCGTTTAGGAATTCTGATATTGTTGATGGCTATGATATTAGGAAGTACAGTTGATAGTTCGTGGACACAGAGCGTGTTTAATTATACTCCTTTGCCGTGGATGTATCGGTTTGACTATTTGAAATACTTATTTATCGTTATTCCCGGCAGTATAGCCGGTGAGTATTTAGCGGAGTGGATGAAAGCATTTCAAAAAGAGACGGATGATTATGCTACATCTCCTTATCGTAAAATAAGTATTATGCTAATGATATTATCCGTTATCATCATCATTGGCAATCTTTACGGTCTATACACTCGTAATTTGGTTGTTAATCTGGTGGTTACTGTTTTATTGTTATTAACTGGCAAGTGTGTATTTCCACATAAGGTGGATGGAATAGCTCTATTATGGAAAAAGTTGTTTAACGCAGGAGCATATTTACTTCTTCTGGGTTTGTGTTTTGAGCCTTTCCAGGATGGCATTAAAAAAGATCCAACTACTTTTAGTTATTTCTTTGTAACTTCCGGGTTGGCTTTTCTGGCTCTTTTATTTCTAAGTATCGTTTGTGATTATTTCCGATGTGTCAAAAGTACTCGTTTTTTGGTGATGTCCGGTCAGAACCCGATGATAGCTTATGTGGTTGGCGATTTGTTGATTATGCCCTTGGCTAATATACTTGGAATTGCTTCATTATTATCTTATTTTCAACAAAATGCCTGGTTGGGATTTCTTCAAGGAGTAATCCTTACTTCTTTAGCTGTTTTAGTAACTATGTTCTTCACAAAAATCAAATGGTTTTGGAGAACATAAATATCAATGTGACTATTTTATATTAAATTGATCGACATATTGTCATTCTTTCTTTGATTCTACTATTTCCCACTTTTTGTGAATGAAAGAAAGTGGAGCGAGAAAACAATGAAATACGGTATTTATATGCATAATTACGAATAAAAGAACGGGCATTTGCATATAAATTACCGTATTGTTTGTGGGAAATACACGGTTGATTGTAATGATACGTACGGTTCGTTTTAAAGAAACATACGGTTGGTTTATAAGAAACAGCACGTACGTTTTAAAGAAAGCTATTTTGACTCATAAAAATAGGATTTTTTGATTTATTAGAAGTGCTTTTATGAACTTACTTTATTAAACAAAATGCATAAATAGATTTAGAAATACATTCACTATGCAATGCATGATATCAAATAATAATGATTATGCTCCATAAGGAACGGATTTCTTTAATTTCTGAATAATACTAATGGCTAATCTATGCGATTCTTTTCTATATCCGGCTGTTCGCCTGAATAAATTCAATTATAGCATCATTCAATACCAAATGATATTTATCATTTGGTATTTGAGATTTGTTTTTATTGATATAATGTACAAAAAGCTATCTATCCAGAGTATTGGAAATAGTGACGCTATGTCAACAAGATAGTGTCGCTATAGGCTGAATATAGTGACGCTATACCGAGTGGATAGCGTCACTATTTTATTTGATTGCTTTCTTAATGATTGGACAAACAAAATCAGCGTATCTCATCATGCCTAAATCTGTGAAATGAATACCGTCTATAGTAGCTTCTCCATCTTCTCCCAACATATTTTTGGAAGAGATAAAAATGATATTCTTTTCATTTTCCTTCTTTAACCGATTGAATATTTCCTTTAACGTGTCATTCTTTCTTTGTACTTCTTTAGCTATTCTTTCATCATAAAGTGTATGAGTGAAAATAGGATCTTCTATAAAAATGACTGGCGTAGCCGGATGTTTACAACGAATGATACGATAGAATGCTTCCATTCGTTCTTTCATCTGTTCTGCAGAAGCATTAGGCACAAAGTCTAAAACAAAAACGCTGGCATCTACTTCGGCTATCACTTTGGCCACTTCCAAGTCTAAAAGTGCGTTTCCGCTAAATCCCAAGTTGATACATTCACGGTTCAGCCTTCTCGATATGATATTGGTATGTGCCATTCCGGGACGTGAAGCACAACCTCCTTGAAGAATACTGGTGCCATAAAATACAACCGGCTTTTTGCGGATCGGATAATCAATTAAAGGCTGATCGATGGTGGCTAACGAATCTACTCCTATAGACAAAGAAACAAGACCATCGTAAAGAGGAAGATAAAGCATATATTCTCTCTCTTCCGGTCGCATGTTAGCAATGATTGTTGCTTGATTTGTTTTTCCACCCGGACGACCACTATTAACAAAACGCCACTCTCCATTCTTCTGAAGACAATAAAGGTCTAAGCCTTTTGCACCTGTATCCGTCATATGATTCATATGAAAATTGATGAGCGTTTCCCATTTAGCGGCTATTGTGGTAGAATTACTACGAAAACGTATCGCCATTCCGGCAGAATTACGGCTTAAATTCCATAACGGAGCACGGGAGATATTCTTCAATGAATCCGGGAGCCTTTCATATCGGGCTCCGGTAGCTTCGGTAGCTTTTCCTAATAAAGGGAACTTTGAGGCATCATGATATACTAATTGAGCATATATATGACACACCGAAAAAAACATTATAAAAATACAGATTCTTCTTTTCATATTTTGAGTATTATCGTTTCAAGTTCGCCAAAAACATTTTATTCGGGTGAAGAACATAGTTATCAGTACTGATAATGTTGTCAATACCACTCCTCGTAAAATCCCATCCATGCGTTTTCGTTGAAATATACAAGCATGATGCGATTCCTAATAAATTGACCAAAGGCATAATCAACAGATCTCCTACTACATAAGCCATCATAGGATTTTGCCCGGGCATTACGAGAAAACGCGTACTCTTCACGCAACGAAAATAGTCACATATTACATTTAAAAGCAACAAAGCCATAAATGCCAGGCCTGAAGTGAGGAATAAATAACCAAAAGTGGCGGGGTCTTTTTTTATACCTCCTTGAAAAGGTTCAAAACATAATCCCAAGATAACTAGAAAAGCTCCGGCTGTAAAAAGTTCTCTCCAAAGCTTTATAAATCCTGTGCCTTTTCTCAATAAAAAGACTCCACTTATCAATAACGGAATATTTATTATCAGATTCAAGACTGTACAATGTGTATAAAGTCCTGCCAAATTTACAATAATTATAGCTAATGTCAAAAGAATCATTACAATAGCTTTCCATTTATTGGTAGATTCAACAAACGAATCATTGTGTTGCTTCAGCCAGTCCATCAAATATTCTCCCGCAATGCTTCCCGGAATCACGATAAAGAGATATTGTAAATACTCAAAATGAAAAGCCCATGGTAGAGGTGTGTAGTTGTATATAGCTTGTGCCCAGGAATTCTCGACCTGTCCGCTCAACAACAAAGCCATCAATATCAGTAATACACCTACTCGCGCCCGGAGGCTTTGCATTGTGAAAATATATATGACTGAACCAAAAACAGCCATATTTGCCAATAATAATATGATAATATTGCTGAATGATACATCAAAAACTCTTCCATTTGCATATTGAGTTGTCTGTAACAGAACAATAGCTATCCCATATGCTACCACCTTAATAGCTATACGCATCCAATCCGGCATTTTCAGTGGAATACGAATGAACATGGGGAATAATATCACAAAACAAAGGATGGCCAATAACCAGCCACGCATGTCTTGTGGATTACTCAATACATGCGGATAAAAATGCTGGATGAAAATAGCAAAGAAAGTCAATTGTACACCTCGTTTGATAGCTTCATATACCAATCTCAACTTAGTGTCCCCTTTCTCAAATCTTTTTTTGATTGAGAAAGGGAAAGCTGCTCCCATTGCAAACAAGAAGAATGGAAAAACCAGATCCACCCAGGTGATTCCTGATAAACTGGCGTCGAAAGCTCTGTCCGGCGGAGGAGTTTGCGCATGATACATCCATCCGGGTAAAGAATTCCACGCAACCGTTGCCGAAAGCACCATTGTGATTATAGCGTATCCTCGTAGGGCATCTAAAGCATAAGCACGTTTAGTCATAATATCTATGGATTGATTGTTTGAATATATTCTTTGCCAAAACGGTCGGTAACTTTAACCGCTATACGAGCATCTTTATTTTTAGGAGTTGCCCGGAATATATGCTGGGTAGGTCTTGGAGTAATCCATGTATAGACCATCTTTTCCCGGTCCGAACATACCACTGATGCGTATGGGTCTAAACCTGTATATTGTGTCATGCTTCCCATCAATTGACCGTCTTCCAACCATTCCACTTTCCACAGTTTATCCCAGTTCCAGACATTAGCAATAATATCCGACGGATGCTCTTTAGAGGCCCCTGCCGGATATGAGCGAAACTGATGTTCTTTAGGATATCCGGAACTTTTATAATACCATTTCACATCGTTACCATTCACTTCGTATACACCATAACCACGCGGAGTGCCATCCAGACAAACATCCGCTTTCCACCACGTACCACAAACCGCAGCTGTATTATGTTCCATCAGATTCTCATTAAATACTACATTGAGATTGTAGTGAGTGTGTCCTGTGATAAGATGTGCCTTATAGGGTTTCAAGATCTGATGCAGTGCACCGGCATTAACCATCTGATTGCCAATCATATCATAGTTATACAAAAAAGCTTCTTGCTTTTCCGTTTGACGGGAAGGGATATGCATAATAAAGAATACGAGTGACCCTTTCGGTACGTATGATAAATCCTGGTCAAGCCATGCAAATGTCTTTTCGTCCAGATAACCCATATAAAAATAATCACGTCCGATGAAGAAGTTGTTGTCTACTACGATGTAATGGGCATTCCCTTTATTAAAAGAATAGTAGGAAGGACCAAAAGTATCTTCAAAAGTCTTGTAGGAAGTTTCATGAGTACGACCGTCATAATTCATATCATGATTGCCAACTACACGATAAATGGGTATATCCAGTTGATCGGCTCTTTTCAGGTAATCGGGATATAATTCTTGATGGTCGCCTACAATGTCTCCGCAATCGATACCAAAAACATCAGTTGTTGCATAAGAAGAGAGAAGTTGTTTGCAATCATCCACTACATACTGATAAATAGCCAGTTCATCTCTGGAAGTAACCTGTATGTCAGATTGAGTAACAAAGACATGAGAGGCATCATCTTTCGGATTCTTCTTTAAATTAAAATTATAGTTTTGCTTTTTAGAATGATCGATTGGTAAATAAAAAGAAGGAATAGTCCCTTTCCGGTCTGTCAGATAACCTGAAGGAGTACAAATATACACAAAACGGCTGTCTCCCAAAGTTGGTATATTATACTTTCCAGAAGCATCAGTTTGCACACATATACGGCCATCGGTAACCATTATCCCCTGTATCCCCTTACCTTCGCAGGTTACTTTACCTTTGATGATATGAATCGAGGCTTCTGCCTGAACTGAAAAGTTCAAGCAGAAGCACATTAAAAGCAATAAAAAAAAGTGTAGTTTATTCGTTCTCATATTGAGGTGTACTTTGTAAATTTATCGAATGATTTCTTTTGCGTATTTCTTATAGATTTGCCGGGCTAGTTTTATTCCGTCACCACCTTCGTTATAGTTGATTCTGTTACTCGGATTTACCCATTCGTTTTCATACATCCGTGATTCATTAAAGAAGGCTTCCTCATCAAAAGCCTTCTTCTTTTCGACAGCTTTAATCACTTCATTTATAAAACGATCCCACCGGACAGAATAATACTGATTGGTTAGTCCTGCCCATGACCGATTGGCGTAGTCGGTCAGGTGATAGCTATCTCCCCAAATGGTAATCAGAGAACGGGCATTCATCTCATAATAGTTTTTAGAAGCGGCATCGTGTCCCATATCGCGGGCGTCAGTGATCCATTTATTCAGAGAAAAGGTAGGATGACAGCTAACGAGCTTATCAAGATCAGCAAGAATTTCTCTCATTTTATCCCCTCGGTTTTTCATCATCATTATATCTCCGGCTTCATATGCAAGAGTAAACTCATCACGGACTACATTAAAATAATTTCCTAAAACTTGTCGTCCAATATTAACCAAATCAAACTCATAGCTATCCCGTTGACAGTCTTTTACTAACAATAGTAATCTCCACGCTTCAACTAAATCTTTGGGTTGATATTCTATTGTCGGCTTGGTAGTCCAATGTCCATTTCCCTTTAAACAAGGACGTGCATTGGTAAGTGTGCCTTGCCCTACTTGTGCCGGCTGGATATACACTTTTTCTGCCAGTATTTCCCATGCTTTTCTTGCTTCGGGAGACACCTTGCCAGTCCGTCTATCTGCCAGTTTTAAGAACCATTCTTTGTCTGTCTGACCGCTATTCCATGCTTTATCAAGAACAAATTCATACATAAACTGATTCAGGTCTATGCCTTCAAGAGTGGAACCAACTCCTTTAAGATTGCTGCCACCATTTTTTAAAGCATCTGCCAACCGTTCACTTACCAATTTAACTGGCCCTGACAAGAAAGAATTTCCTCCGAAATTGCCTAAATAACACCAAAGATAGGGTTGCCCGAAATAACTATCAGTCTGTTTCCATATTTCTGTATATTCGCAGAAGTAGTCTAATAGAATCAATTTGTCTTGAGGTACAGAACGAAGATAGGATTTTATACGTGGAGTAGTCCAATGCTTGATGTCAGCATAAAACAACCATGTCATTTGTAGCCATATTGCTTTCGGATCTACAGCAGCCACAGACTCGTAGATATGTTTAGCCATCATTCCTAAAGAATCGGCATCCCATGAAGGAGGATCTATCTCGTTAAACGGATCTATACCATAAATATGATTTGTGCCATACAAACGAGTTTGTTCGGTAAGATATTCTTTTTGTATGATCGCATACAAAGAATCCATAGGGTTAAGGAAAGTGCAACGATATTGATCGGCGAATCCTCCCCATTCGCTTACTCTGGATGTTTTTATATTGGGATAGACCCGTTTCAACGCTGCCGGTACATGTCCGGCAAAAGCCGGTAATACAGGTTGCATATTAAACTCACGTTCACGGGCAACGATCTGTTCCTGTAGCTCTGCCTGACTTGACAGCCACTCTTTGGGTAAGGGCTTTGCCAGCCGTCCAAATTACACATTCGATGCCACGGAAGATGTGCAGGTCCTGTAAAATAGCCACGTATTTCTTCATCTGTCAATCCTAATTTACTCCAGACCTTATACCAGATGGCTTCCTGACCAGTAATAGCAAGAGGCATATTAATTCCGTTTAGAGCCATCCAATCGATGAAATGTTCCCAATCACTCCATTTCCACCAAGTCATTGAGTATCCGAACGTACAATAGTTCAGAAAGAAACGCGTTGGGACATTTGCCTTAATAGTGACTTCCGCCGGTATATTAGGAAGAGTCTTTGGCAATTCTATCGGATCATCCTTATACCATGAGATAGTAGTCAGGCAGTAGTTTTTCAAATAATGATTCAAACCTACAGCCATAGAGTTAGCATTATTTCCGGAAATAATAATTTTATTCCCTTCACTTTTGATGGTAAAAGTATCTGTAGAAGTATCATTCAACAGACGAAAATCAAAAAATGAAGCCTGTTGAGGAAACAACCGTTGTGTCATTTTACGCATGGTAGTGATATTTGTATCTTCCGCGCGAATTTGGCAGATGACAACAAGAAAAAGGAGCACACTAAATATTTTCTTCATAATCATATTATTGTTTGATAAAACGAATAGCACATCCACCGCTTGTTGCCAGTTTGACATGAAGCGTATCAGAAGCCGTTACTGTTTTTTCTTCATATTTAAAAGAAGTCGGATTTGTTTTCCATTCTGCATCATCACTGTCAGCATATATTTGAGCAATATACTTTACCTCCGTCTCTAAAAAACTTAAAGGAATGTCCAACTCTCTTGCATTTTCGTCAGTGATGCAACCCACATACCAATCGCTAGAGTTGCGATCTTTTCGTGCAAATACGGAATAATCACCAATTTTCGCATCTACGACATAAGTTTTATCCCAATCGGTAGGTACATCCTTAATAAAATCAAACGCTTTTATCCCTTTATAATTTTCTGGTAAATCCGAAGCCATCTGTAAAGGGCTGTAGATAACAACAAAGAGTGCTAATTGCTTGCAAAGCGTAGTATTGACACGTGTTCCCGGATATGCCTCGTTAGCAAAATTGAAAGTTCCGAATGTAAAATCCATAGGACCGGCTAATCCTCTGGTAAAAGGAATAACAGTTGTATGTTCCGGAGGATTTCCTCCATCGGGAGACCACGCATTGTGTTCCTGTCCGCGTACACCTTCTTGGGTCATAAGGTTGGGCCAGGTACGTTCAATACCGGTAGGCATAACAGGCTCGTGGTTGTCAATTGCTATTTGATATTTGGCAGCTGTTTCTATTACTTTCCGGTAGTGACGTACGCCATACTGACCGTCATGAGCTTCTTTAAAATCCATTAGGCGATTTACATATCCTGTTTTTACAACATGTACTCCATATTGTTGATAGAAAGCAAAAGCTTTGTCCAGTTGGTTCTCATAGTTGCGTGTAGCAGCTGCCGTTTCATGATGTCCGATCAGTTCCACACCTTTTTCACGGGCATAATCTGTAATTGCTTTAATATCGAAGTCCGGATAAGGTTTGGTAAAGTCTAAAGAATCACCATGCTTCATCCAGTTTCCTTCCCAGCCGACATTCCATCCTTCAACTAAAACACCGGAGATACCATTCTCTGATGCAAAATCTATATATTTCTTTGTATTGGCAGTAGTTGCGCTATGTTTAGGACCATAATACCATGTTCCTTTGCCCAAATGCATTTCCCACCATATACCCATGTATTTTCCTGGCTTTATCCAGGAAGTATCTTTAATTTTGGAGGGTTCGTTGAGATTCAACATTAAATAGGAGGTAACTAGATCGCCCGGTTTATCACCAATCACGATCGTTCTCCAAGGGGTAACAAATGGAGCTTTGATATATGCTGCTACTCCATTAGACCAAGGTACTAACGAAGCACAGAGGGTGGCAGAATCCTTGACTGTCAGATTCATTTTAGGATAATCTGTCAGATTGGCTTCGTGAATGGTAAGATACTTTCCTTCCGCTGTTTCCATTGTAAGAGGAGTACGTACGGTGTCTAGTTCGTTAATGGGAGAGAAGGTTGCTATACACTCATAATACGGATCGGATGCAGGAATCCACCAGGCTTTGTGTGTACCTGACATTCTAAACTCTGTTTCTTCACTCATAATCACTAATGAATCCATGGATTCCTGTTGCGGGAATTCATAACGATACCCAATACCATCATTAAACAGACGGAATATTACATTAAGTTTGCGCTTTCCGTCTGTTTCTTGGAGTAGTACCTTCAATTCATTATAGTGATTGCGTACATACCGGCTCTCTCCCCAAGGTTGTTCCCAAGTCTCGTCTAAAGAGGAACGTTCGGTACCTTTAATCACAAAGTGGTTTAAACTATCCTCATGTTCCAGAATAAATCCCAGTTTAGAAGGGAGTATCATAGCGGCGTTTTCTTTGTTTACTGTGTATGATATTGTATTATCATTTTCTGTGACTGTTAGTTGTATTTTACCATCCGGAGATTTTAGTACCAGATTATCAGTCTCGTTACAAGCTGAAAGGAGGCTGGTGATTCCCAGAATATAAAATACTCTCCTTAATACAGTTAATTGATTCATCTTCTTTCCTTTTTATGTTTTTGCTTATTTAGATTGCTGCATTTTGCGGGTATATACATTACCACAATGATCTGTAACTTCTACTCTTATTTCGGAATCCTTCGTTTCAGGAACCGCATAAAACAAGTGTTCGGTAATGTCCGCTCCCAAATACTTATGTTTGAATGTAGAACTGTTTTTCTCGCAGTATTCATAAATAGCAGGATCGTATCCGGAAAAACGGATCATTTCCCCCTTGTCAATACCATTTTCATACCATTTCACTTTCCAGGTTGAATCGTAATTCCAAACATTTGCTACAACTGCCTCCTTTTTATTACGACTGGCACCTACCGGATAAAGCTCGAATTGATAATCTTTGTCTTTTCCTACACATTTGTAATACCAATTGACTTTACCTCCGTCAAACTCGTAAACGGCATATCCGCCTGGAGTTCCGTCACAAGCCCAGGGAGCTTGCCAAAACAGTGTTGACAAGGGAGCATGTACATGTTCGTAAAGATTGTCTGCCAAAACATAATTTTCATTATAGTGCTCATGTCCCGACATGATATGGGCATTGTAAGGTTTTAGCAACTCATACAAATGAGAACGGTTGTTCATGACTTTCATAGTAGACTCTTTTCCCCATTCTTTCCGACGTGCTTCTCTTGAATATGTAGGAATATGCATGGCAACTACTACTGTAGATCCCGGAGTGACTTGTTTTCAAATCCTGTTCCAGCCACTGAAGTTGCTGCTCGGTGAGATAACCAACATATAAATAGCTTTTTGCAATAAAGAAAATATCATCAAGAACAACATAATGTATATCTCCTCTATTAAATGAATAATAAGTGGGACCATAATAAGATTTGTAAGTAGTACGGGCATGTTCATTAGAACGTACGTTTAAATCTAAATCATGATTTCCAATTACATAGAAAAAGGGAATTTCCGTTTCAGCTATTGCATCTATCATCGGTGTAAAGTAACTGGGCTTTTTATTGATGTCACCGATAATGTCTCCACAGACTATTCCATAGGCAGGAATCCCCTGATAATTAGTTGCCAACAGTTCTTTTACATCTTTTGAAGCCTGCTGTACTTGTGGCATTTCTTCATCGAAATAAACTTGTGGGTCAGCCCATACCACCAAAACGTGCTTTTTGTTGTCAGTAGATGATGGTGTCAGTTCAAAATCAAAATGCACTTTTTTTGAAGGTTGAGCAGGTACTTTTTGAAAGAACGCAGGAACTTTACCTTTCATCGGAATATTATAGCCATCAGGAAGGGTGATGTAAATGTATTCTGCATTAGAGGTACTTGATATGGAATATCGTCCCTTGTCATCCGTAAGGACAATTTGTGTACCATCTGTAACAGGTACATTAGCAATTCCCTTACCTCCGGACAGTACTTTCCCATAATAGACCACAGGAGTAGTGATTGCCTGCACACTGAAACAGGAAAAACTCCATTGTAACATGCTCAAAAGCAATAATAGTCTTAATTTCATTCTTTAATCCTTTCTATTTTAATCAAACGTGTGAGAGGCTTGTTTATTTTATATATTTGAGTTATCAACTGGTCTATTTCAGCTTGCCAGGCTTCACGTATCTGTGGAAACATGGCTTGGGTATAATTGGTATATAAATACTTCACTAAATAGTGACTTTCCCGCTCCGCTTTGGCAGCATCAAGAGCAGCTTTATTATCTGCGAAAAGTAATCCTCTATGCTTAAAAAAGACATACTGCATAGCCATATACTGTCGTAAACGTTTTTCTATAGCACATCTTTCCTCATTCAGATACATGATAGACAGGCTCTGTTGGTATTGGGGCGTGCATGTTATTTCAGCCAGATTAATTCCTTTACTCAATTCATTGCTATCCCAACATCCTATTTCTGTTCCATCAATAGTCACCCGGAAATTGCCATGCAAATCGGTCACTTTCATTATTTCCTGATTCATTTCCTGCATAAAGGGAATTTGTCTGACAGCATCCCGGGCTGTACCTTTTGTTCCCCAACGAGGAATAGTGTCGACAGGGAAAGGCAAGGAACGGGATAAATAGCTGAAAGATATTGTGTCATTTTCGTTCTTTATATGAGTTATTCGACAATTTCTCTCTTCCATTGCTTTCCTGTTAGTTGCATTGATATGAAAATAAGCGACTTCTTTTCCTGCAAGTCCCTGTGCTTTTAAGAACAAATATGCCATTACCATGTGGCCGTCTTTATCCGGATGAATTCTGTCACCTCCACAGAAAGTAGCTGTAGAATCAGACTGCTGAATCTCCTTATTCAGCTCACACATCACTGTATTGAAATTGACAAATCCCCATCCTCGCTTTTGGGCAACTTCTGCTTGCATTTCAATAATTCTTTTGATCGTCTCATTCTTTCCATGTAAAGTTTCCACTCCTTCCAATTTCACATTCTCATCATAAGGAGAAGAACCCAAAAGTACTACGTTTTTTATTTTCTTGTCTGCAAGAATCTGCTGTTGTAGTTTTCCAAACTCTGTGTTAGCGTATTCTACCTGTTTATTCGCGTACTTATCATATCCGGGCTTATTATATCCGTCATATCCGGAATCATTCATTCCGAAGGAACAAACCAGATAAGTTGGCTTTTTAATTTTAATATCTGAATCGAAACGAAAAACCATGTGGCTTGCACAATCGCCACCAATTCCTCCATTATAAATACGAAGAGGCAATTCGGGGAAATGCGTCATATAATACAGCCATATATAAGAATGATAATGGCCTCCTTCCGTTATACTATTTCCAAGAAAGACAATTCTGTCATTGGCTTTAAATGATGGAATTTGCTGTGCACTTACGGGAAACAATAAAATGCAACAGGTATATAATATGAATAGTATTTTTTTCATTGCTCAATCTTTTTATTCAATAGGAGTCAGAATTGCTGCCCAACCACCGCCTTTGGCCATTGTGACATTGATCGAATCACCTTTTGAAACTATTACCTCTTCTGTTTTAAAATCCGATGCATAAACATCTGCATTCACACCATCTTTGAAAACTTCCATTTTATATTTGTCTGCCTCAAGAAAGTTCAGTTTTACTTCAATGCTGCGGGCATTCCAGTCTGTCAGGCCTGCCAAATACCAATTCTTCCCATTTTTACGAGCAATCACCAATTGTTCTCCGATTTTGGCTGTTATCGCTTTGGTATCGTCCCAAGTGGTAGGTATACGGGAGATAAAGGAAGCAAATTCAGGAGCTTTATAATAGTTTGAAGGAGAATCTGCTAACATTTGTAACGAGCTTTCATACACTACATATAAGGCTGCTTGATGGGCACGCGTACCTAAACTGATCGGATGCACGAAATTGATGTAAAAATCTTCTGCTGTCGCATTGTTTACTGCACCAGGCGTATAATCCATCGGACCGGCTACCATTCTAGTGAATGGAAGTATCAGGTCATGTACCGGATTAATATCTCTTGAATCTTTATCGTGCTCTAATCCCAGTACACCTTCAAAAGTCATCACATTGGGGTATCTCTTTTGTAAGCCGGAAGGTTTGAAAGAACCATGAAAATCAACGAGTAATTTACGGTCCATAGCCGCTTTTCCTACACGCTCGTAGAAATTAACCATATATTGATCCGAACGTTGCATAAAATCGACTTTTATACCTTTGATTCCCCATTTTTCATAAATATCCAGAATTCCTTCCAAATCTTTATCCAGCGGGTTCCACAAAGTCCATAATACAAGGCCAACGTTTCTTTCCTTTCCATATCGTACAAGTTCCGGGATATTAAGTTCGGGGATTGCCTCTTTAATATTCCAAGTCCCGGCTGACCATCCTTCATCTAATAAAATATATTCAATTCCGTATTTTGAAGCGAAATCAATGAAATATTTATAAGTATCAGTATTCACACCTGCCTTAAAATCTACTCCATATACATTGAGTGTACTCCACCAATCCCAAGAGATCTTTCCGGGTTTAATCCATTCTGTATCTTGAGTGACAGATGGAGAGGCCAATTGATATACTAAGTTGTTTTCAATTACTGCTTTGTCATCCTCGTTAATCATTAACACACGCCAAGGGAAGGTTCTTGTTCCTTCAGTTTCGGCAATGTAAGAAGCTTTCTCTAATAATACTTCATCACGGTCGGCATCTTCCTTTAATGCACTTTTTAAAACTACAGGAGGAAACTCGCCAGAGAGTGTGTTATTGCGATCACCAGTCAGGAATAGATTAGGATAATCGAGAAGATCGGATTCCATGATGACAACTTTTGTTCCTTTAGGAGTAGAAAGATAAATGGGTAGATAACCTTTCATTTCTTTAGTCAGAGAGGCAATGTTTAATTCATCAAAAATGGCTTCACAATGTGTAATGTATTCCTGATTCTTTTCTCTAGGCCAATATACTTTGCAACCATCTGTCCAGTTTTGCTCAACAGTTTCATTATTAATGATAACTTTTGGTTGTTGTAGCGAAGTCTCAAAACGATAGGCAGCTCCATTGTTGTATACCCTGAAGACTATTGCGTAATTGCCCTTGCAAGTCAGGGTTAACTGATTATATTGGTCTCTGATGATTTTTTGTTTAAGTGGAACAACAGCGGTTTGCTCCGAATTTACTTTGACTGTTTTAGCCTTTATTACTTTCGGATTCACTCCTGGTTGTTCAGTCTGTCCTGCGATATTCATCTGCATCAGACTGGGATTTATTATACGCTCCCCGTTGTAATCAATGCTCCAGCTCAATTGTTTACCGGCTGTAACAGTCACTTTGATTTTTCCATCCGGTGAATTTACTGTGTAGTTTTTGGCTTGAGTCATTATGCATGTGCATAAAATAATGTGTAATAGTATAAGTACTCGTTTCATTTTATATATTATATTTTATTGAATGTTCTCTATTTAAAGACTCTCTGCTCGTTGAATTCCTTCTTTAATAGCTGCCCATTGATTGAATTCTATTACTTGTACAATGTCAAACACCATTAATCCTTCGGATTGGGAAAGACAGACATAAACGGCATCTGCTATATTGTCCTCGTGATTTAAAGCATACAAAGTGCCATAGACTTTACATGCACCATGAATAATGCGTTGTGCACGCGCTATACCATATTCTATTGATTCGGGATCATTTAATCCAAATATTTTGGTTAAATAAGTTCCACATAGAAAAGTATCCAATAATCCGGCAAAACCTGCATTTTTATATTCAGGTGAAGCCCAACTGTATTCTTTTGAGAAATCATATTCGGTGGATGCCCAATTTTGTCCTTGCCCATAAATGGCATGAATCCATGAGGCGGCCCAATATTCTAATTGAATATCCGGTTTAATATTTTTAATTTCTGTACGTACCCGTTCTACAAAATTGCGTACAACCATAGAACGGAATTCCCACCATTTTTTATAATAAGCCCCTGTACGCTTAGTCCCATCCGTATTCCAAGTGAAAATATCATCCGGGAATCGATCTAGTTGTTTTCCAATGTATTGTTCAAAAGTTACTTTTGTAGTCTCCGAAAAGTCACTTTCATCTCCCGGATAACGACAATAGTCTAAAGCAAAGCCATCAAAATCGTAATTTGTAACTAATTCTTTCATGAAATTCAAACAAAAGTCTTGTACTTCCGGTAAAACAGGATTCAAAAAAGCGGAAACTTTCGTTTTATCGTTTTTTATATCTATCAACCCTTGATCTTTGGTGTATTCCAGACAAGTTTTTCCATTCCATGTATCATCACGATATGCCATCCCATTTTTAGAAGAAGGCAGGCCTGCTGTAAATATGGTGGTGGATACTGTAACTTTAAGTTCACGTTTATGGGCCTCATCAATAAAAAATTGAAGATAATCCCAATCTCTTTCAATATGTATACCGGCAAGATCAGTCAATGGGGTTAAATAAGAACTTTTAAACAGGGCATCCCCTTGTACAGGACGGACATCAACTACAATTTTATTAAAACCTGTTGATTTGGCAAGATCAAGATAATAGGTGATGTTCTCTTTCTTTGAGAAACGTTCAAAATTAGCTTCTGCATCAAACCAAAGCATTTTTTCTTTTTCAGGAATCGGTTCTTCCGGAATAACAGGAGCGGGAGGATTTGCATCAGGAAGTTCTGGTTCTACAGTCTTTGTGGAACAACTACTAAATGATAGAAGAAAAAAGAATAATAAAATGCTTGGAATGAATTTCATACTTTATTGTTTTTATTTCCCGATTTCAGGCTGACATTAAAAAAATACAGCCTGAAACCGAGAATAATAAGAAAGCTAAATAAAATAAATCTGTTATCCTAAAGATCTTTCGACCGTTATTTTAAAGCTACTGCCGTAGTTATAGCACGTTGGGCACCTGCACTTGGTTTTATCACCGGTTGTCCGTTGACCAACATACAAGTTGAACCACCACCATCAAGATTCATCGCATCTACACAACCCAAGCTTTTCAAAACATTAGCTATCATAGCCATATTCATACCCTTTACACCCTCCGTCACACTACGACCTTCGCAAACGAAAAATACCACCTTATTATTGGCTGTTACTCCAATAGCTGTTCTTGGATGATAATTTTCAGGAGCAACTCCACTTTCTTCATCAAAAAGCTCTTCAGTAAAAGTATTTCTCACATTTCCGTCTTTCAACAAGATCGGACCTCCTCCAATAGCTGTTTCCGCATTTAGTTTTACGCCTCTAGCCGGAAAATAAGCTGAAGGTATAGGTTGAGGTTCATAACCGGATTTATTAGGAGAAGGTTCTTCATAGGTATATGTCACGCCATCAGCTGTTGTATAAGCCCAATCTGTGGAGAAACTACCATTTTTTGACAACTGAAAGATACCTCGTGTCGGGTAATAACTTTTTTGAGAGCGTATCTCTTCCTGTGAATTTACTGCTAATACCTCTCCTTCACGACATAGCAGACTAACAGACTTTCCAGCTCCCATAACAAAATATCCGCCATTCATAATTATCGGATATTTTTGTTGTTCTGCTTGCCAAATTTGATTGGGAGTCTTAGAATATATCTGATCTCCTATAGTTGCAAAATTAGCTTTTGACATATCTGCAACAGCAATAAAAGCAATAGCTTTCATACCTTCCAATTCTGTTGGAGATTTATATACACTTATGTACTCAGGTAACGTGCCAAACTCTGTTGCCTGTTTAACCCAACCTAATGTTGTCGGATCAGGATCCGGCATTACTACCTTTTCATTATTCATCATCTGAACAACTTGTCGCTGACATAGCGGCAAATCAATG
>ENA-OQJX01000262-OQJX01000262.1-human-gut-metagenome-genome-assembly--contig:-NODE-262-length-32506-cov-5.739121_pt1 | contig 32506 bp, 32 predicted proteins | sample MGYA00242615_ERZ504782 | MGnify/ENA primary metagenome ERZ504782 (study PRJEB26092, sample SAMD00036354) | human gut metagenome | host: Homo sapiens | study: EMG produced TPA metagenomics assembly of... | reverse complement strand
CTGTTTCCGTTCTGGTTGATCTGCTCTTTCAAGTTCGAGTAGCGAATGGAAATACTATAATAGGTAGCTCCATCTGCGATACAGCAGCTTCGTTTGCCAAACCAGCATCCATCAAGGCGCGTGTAGCATCGACGGTTTCCTTCCACGATTGCCGTGTACGCTCCGAGATCGCAAGCTGCTCATCCAGCATCAGCAATGTGTAGTAGACATTGGCAATACTGGCTATAAGCTGCGTCCGGACCGCCTGTCTGTAGTCATGGCTTTGTTCGAGCAATGCCTTCGCCTGGGACTTGGCATTACGCATACGGCCGAAAATATCTAACTCCCAACTGGCCGTGACGGGCACGGAATAGGTCTGTGTCGCCTTGCCTCCATCGAAACTGCTCACTGTTCCTTGTGGGGCAAGAGCAAACGAGGCAGAAAAGCCAGCTTGGCGGACATTAGCGTGGCCTCGGCTTCCTTAACACGCCACTGTGCGGACCGGAGATCGGTATTACTCTGCAAACCCTGCTCGATCAATTCACGGAGATACGGATCGGTGAAGACTTCCCGCCAGCCAAGATTACCAAGATTGTCCGTGCTGTCGCTTGCCGCTACCTCTTCCCCATAAAGGTCTTCCGGGACTTCGGTCACCGGCTTGTATTTCGTATAGATGCCGCAGCTATTCAGTGCGAACGCTGCGACAATTATGATTAGAATCTCTTTTCTCATTTTTTCTCTTCGTTTTTACTTTCTATGTGACGCTCTCTCTCACTCTTTGCTTCCACATATTCTTCCTGGATCTGCCAATCGGAAGCTGGCTGAAACTGGATGGGACGAACCTTCTCTTGTAAATATTGGAACACGATGAACAAAGAAGGTACGACAAACAGCAATGCCAGCGTACCGATCAGCATACCTCCGACCGTACCCGTACCCAAGGAGCTATTACCGTTGGCTCCTACTCCCGTAGCCACCATCAAGGGCAACAATCCGAATATCATTGTTCCGGCTGTCATCAGAATCGGACGCAAACGGGCTTTAGCAGCAGAAAGGGCGGCAGAGGTCAGGCTCATACCGGCTTTACGGCGCTCGGCAGCGTACTCCGTCAGCAGGATGGCAGTCTTGGAGATCAAACCAATCAGCATGATCAAACCTGTCTGCAAGTATATATTATTCTCCAAGCCCATCATTTTTGCAAATAGGAAAGATCCGGCCAGGCCGAACGGGACAGCCAACAATACCGCGAACGGAATCAGGAAACTTTCGTAAAGCGCACTCAGGATCAGATAGATCATGAAGGAAGCAAATACCGAAAATGATAATGGTCGTATTACTCTGCGTATTCTCTTCACGGGTGATTCCTCCGAAATCATAACCGTACCCTTTCGGAAGGGCCTGCTCGGCAGTTTCCTTCACGGCACGGATGGCGTCACCGGTACTGTAGCTTCTGCCGGCATCGCATTCACGGCTATGGAGTTGTACATATTGAAACGGCTCAGGGATTCCGCGCCGTAACTGCGTGTCAATGTCACGAACTGACTGAGCGGCGACATTTCCCCATTGGACATGCGTACGAAGATGTTATCCAGGGAAGCCTCGTCGACACGATATTTCGGATCGGCTTGTATCATCACTTTATACACTTTGGAAAAACGGTTGAAGTTAGAGACATATTGTCCTCCATAGTAACCCGACAGCGTACTGAGTACCGCATCCGGCGTTATCCCGGCACGCTTGCACTTCGAGGCATCGATTTCAACGGTCCATTGCGGATAACGGACATCAAAAGTAGAGTAAGCCATCGAGATTTCAGGACGCTGGTTCAGTGCCCCTAAATATTGCTGTGTCGTCGCGAAGAACGTACCAATATCGCCACCTTGCTTATCCTGCATATGCAATTCCAACGCGTTACCCATACCATAACCGGGAATCATTCCCGGAGAGATGGCGAAGACACTGGCGTCCTTTATGTCCGCCGTCATGCCATAGACTTGTCCGATAACGGCTTGTACATCTTCCCCCTTACCCGTGCGTTCGTCCCACGGTTTGAGTTTCAGAATCAACATCCCGAAAGAGTTCCCCTGTCCGGCCAACAGACCATAACCGGAAACTTTCTGGACATGCAATACCTGCGGGATACCCTCTAAACGCTGTTCAATGCGCTTCATCACATCGTCTGTCGTCTTTAGTGAGCTACCGGCAGCCGTACTGACATTTACAAATACGACACCCTGATCTTCATCGGGCACCAAACTCGTTTTCGTCGTGTTCATCAGAAAGGCCAACAGCACAATCGAGCAAGCAAGCAGCGACCAGACCATCCACTTCCGTTTGATAAAAAACAGAACTCCTTTCTTATACTTCTCGACCATCGAATCGAACGCTACATTAAAGGCTTTACGGAAACGGGCGGCAAAATTATTGTTCTGCGTACCGTCTTCGTTGATATAGGGTTTCAGGAAAAGGGCACAGAGCGCCGGACTCAACGTCAGTGCATTGACTGCCGATATTCCGACTGCTACTGCCATTGTCAAACCGAACTGGGTATAGAACGTTCCCGAAGTCCCGCTCATGAACGAAACCGGAATAAACACTGCCATAAACACCAGTGAAGAGGTGATAACGGCATTACTGATCCCTTTCATCGCATCGATACTGGCCATATAAGAAGAGCGGTATCCGACATCGAATCGCGCCTGCACCGCCTCGACGACGACAATCGCATCGTCCACCACAGTCCCGATCACCAATACCAATGCAAACAAGGTAATCAGATTGATACTGAATCCGGCAATCGACATAAACGCAAACGTACCGATCAGTGAAACCACGATTCCCACCAACGGAATAACCGTCGAACGGATATCCTGCAAAAACACATACACCACCAAGATCACCAACAGGATAGCTTCGAATAAGGTCTTTACCACCTCATGAATAGAAGCGAACAGGAAGTCGTTGGAACTCATCACCTGAGTCAGCTCCACACCCTTTGGCAAATCTTTCCGCGCTTCTTCCAGAAAAGCATCGATATTCTGGTTTACTTCCGTAGCATTTGAACCGGCAGTTTGGAAGATCATACAGGAAACACCGGGATGGCCGTCCATACCGCCATGATAGGCGTAGGTTTCTTCACCCATCTCGATGTCAGCGATAGTCTTCAGCTTCAAAACTTCACCGTCCTCGGTCGAACGAATCACGATTTCACCGAACTCTTCGGGGGTGATCAGGCGGCCTTTATATTTCATGGTATACTGGTAAGTTTCATCCGAATTCTCGCCAAACGATCCGGTTGCCGACTCGATGTTCTGTTCGGCAAGCACCTGCGTCACATCCGAAGGGATCAGTTTGTACTGGGCCATAACATCCGGCTTCATCCAGATACGCATACTGTAGTCGCCTCCCATGATCATCATGTCGCCGACACCCTGTATACGGAGAATGGACGGTTTCAGGTTGATACTGATATAATTGGAGAGAAACTTCTCGTCATACGAATCATCCGGACTGTACAGTGAAAACATCTGCAAGATACTGGTTTGCCGCTTGGAAGTCGTAATACCGACCTGCGTTACCTCGGCCGGCAACTGGCCGGTTGCCTTCGATACACGGTTCTGGACATTGACGGCTGCCATATCCGGATCTGTCCCTTGCTTGAAGTAAACGGTAATGCTGACCGTACCTGCATTAGAGGCCGACGAAGTCATATATGTCATATCCTCGACGCCGTTTATCGCCTCTTCCAACGGGGCGACAACACTCTTCAGCAAGGTTTCCGCACTCGCCCCGAAATAAGTCGTACTCACTTGGATCGTAGGTGGTGCAATATCGGGATATTGTTCTACGGGCAATGTAAAAAGCCCGATAATGCCCACAACGACTATCGAAATAGAGATAACAGCCGACAGGATAGGGCGTTCTATAAAGGTTCTTAAATTCATTTTCTTCTCTTAGTTTTGTTTTATTTTAATAGGAGTTCCTTCACGCAGCAAACCGACGCCTTCTGCAACAATCACATCACCGGCTTGTAATCCGTCGTCGACAATATACTCCTGGCCGCCGTTCACACGAGTCACACTGACAGGTGCGGACTGTGCCTTGCCGTCCACCACTTTATAGACATACACCTTATCCTGTATTTCGAATGTGGTAGATTGCGGAATGACCAGGCTTCCCTTCTTAGATACCGGCAGGACAACATTCCCTGATGTGCCACTATACAGCAAGCCTTTTTCGTTCGGGAACACGGCTCGGAGGCTGGCTGTCCCGGTATTCCGGTCGACTACGCCGCTGATGGTTTCGATCTTTCCTTTTTCTTCATACATCGATTGGTCGTTCAACATCAACTCTACCTCCGGCATCTCTTTCAAGACTTCGGCTTTCGAACCATATTGCCGTGTCAGAGCAAGCAATTGGTTCTCTGTCATCGAAAAGTACACATACATATCCGAGTTATCCGAAACCGTAGTCAGCGGCTGTGGCAAACTGGCACTCACCAACGCCCCGACGCGATAAGGTAAAGTCCCGACCACTCCGTCACACGGGCTTTTCACTTCCGTATAGGAGAGGTTGTTACGGGCACTCAACTCCTGGGCTTTCATCTGGGCCAATTGTGCTTTAGCACTTAGCAACTGTTCTCGGCTGTCTTCAAGTCGAAATCAGAAACTACGTTACGGGCACGAAGTTCCTTTTTACTGTCGTAAGTCAGCTTGGCTGTCGCCAGTGAAGCCGTAGCAGCCTCCACATTTGCCTCCGCAGTCTGCAAAGCTGCTTGATAGGGAACCTGATCGATCACGAACATCACTTGTCCACGACGGACCATCTGCCTTCCTCTACGCATAGTTTAGTTATAAAGCCTGATACTTGCGGATAGATGTCGATATCCTGCCGCCCACGGATTGTCGCCGAATAAGTAGTGGAGATTACTTTATCGGAAGGTTGTACCTGTAATACCGCATACTCCGCTTCCATTTCTACCGATGGTGCTTGCTTGCAAGACACCACTAACGCTGCGCAACTGATCATACCTAAAAGTTGCATCCATCTTTTGTTCATCATTATCATTTTCCAATCTTTAATTCGCGGCAAAGGTAAAGGTGATTTGTCAAGCGACAGAGTTCAAGAGTTAGCCCATATTGTTCAAAACAGGAACATATCTTCTTTATTTCAAGAAGAAACCGGTATATTTGTAACCAAAACAAGAATAAAATGGAAGTTTTACGCACAACCGCCGAAGATCCCTTTTTCGTCGGGACAATCAATTGTTCCGATATGCCCCACCATCTTTTCAAACTGGAAGATGCCTGCATCTTTTTCTGCCATAGCGGAGAAGCCCGGATCGAAATCGACTTGTTGGAATATGACATCATGCCTAATACACAGATCATATTCCTACCCAACAGCATCATCAATTATTCATATGCCAGTCCAGATCTCTCCATCTCTTATATAACATTTTCCAATGCGTTTTTCCAAGAAGCGACAGTCCGGCTCGATCCTTCTTTTTTTCATTTTCTGAAAGAGAATCCGGTCGTCACGCTACCAGTCGAGCGTACACGTACCATTAACGGACTCATCATCGCACTGGAAGATCTCTATAAGGATAAAGAAAACTGTTTCCGACTGCAAATCCTTCGCAACTACATACAAAGTTTCCTTTTGGACATTTATGATAAAACACACCGCATCTTCGAGCAGAACCGCCCGGAAGGAATCAGCCGGCAGGAAGAATTGTTCAAACGGTTCATCCAATTAATACACAAACACTGCCTCAACCAGCGTGAAGTATCATTCTACGCCCAAAAGATGTTCATCACTCCCCGATATCTATCGGCCATTGCGCAGACCGTTGCCGGAGAGACGGCAAAAAACATCATCGACAAGCATGTCATACTCGAAATAAAGGTATTGTTGGAATCGACCGACCTAAGCATACAGGAAATAGCCAACCGCCTCCAGTTTCCGGACCAATCGTTTTTCGGCCGGTATTTCAAGAAGCACACCGGTATCTCTCCGCAATACTACAGACGCAAACTCGGTTAACCGGAACCTGTTCCATAGGCATGGAACAAAAGTTTCCCTCTAAGGAAACTCCAGTTCCCCACCGAGGGAACTATTGTTTCATGCCAATGAAACTGTTTTTCTCCCCCTACCTTGCCCGATTATTCAAAGATTCATCGTATATTTGTCGTTAGGTTTAAAACCTTGTAAACTGTATATTAACAAGATTAATTCTATTAGTAAATGGGAAGAGTATTAGTTATTGGTGCAGGGGGCGTTAGTACCGTTGCTGTTAAGAAGATCGCGATGAACGCGGATGTCTTTACCGATATCATGGTTGCCAGCCGCACGAAAAGCAAGTGCGACCAGATCGCCGCCGATATTAAGAATGTAAAGGTACAAACAGCACAGGTCGATGCAGACAACGTGGAAGAACTCGTCCGCTTGTTCAACACCTTCAAACCGGACTTGGTAGTAAATCTGGCTTTGCCCTATCAGGACCTCCACATCATGGATGCCTGTCTGGCATACGGTGTCAGCTATCTCGACACGGCCAATTACGAACCGCTGGACGAAGCTAAATACCAATACAGCTGGCAGTGGGCATACAAGAAACGATTCGAAGATGCCGGCCTGACCGCTATCCTGGGTTGTGGATTCGATCCGGGCGTAACGGGTGTATATACGGCTTATGCAGCCAAACATCACTTCGATGAAATACAATACCTGGATATTGTAGACTGCAACGCCGGAGACCATCACAAAGCATTTGCTACTAATTTCAACCCGGAAATCAACATCCGCGAAATTACCCAACGAGGTAAATATTTCGAAGACGGAGAATGGAAAGAGACAGATCCGCTGTCTGTACACAAACCGTTGAACTATCCGAATGTCGGTCCGAGAGAATCTTACCTGATGTACCACGAAGAGTTGGAAAGCCTGACCAAAAACTTCCCTACAATCAAACGTGCCCGCTTCTGGATGACTTTCGGACAGGAATATCTGACTCACCTGCGCGTGATACAGAACATTGGTATGTCTCGCATCGATCCGATTATGTATAACGGACAGGAAATCGTTCCGATCCAATTCCTGAAAGCCGTGCTGCCTAATCCGGGTGATCTGGGTGAAAACTATACAGGCGAAACTTCCATCGGTTGCCGTATCCGCGGAATCAAGGATGGCAAGGAAATGACCTATTATGTTTATAATAACTGTAGTCACCAGGCTGCTTACCAGGAAACGGGAGCACAAGGCGTAAGCTACACAACCGGTGTTCCGGCCATGATCGGAGCCAAACTGTTCATGCAGGGAGTTTGGAAAAAACCGGGAGTTTGGAACGTCGAAGAGTTCGATCCCGATCCGTTCATGAAGGAGCTGAACGAACAAGGTCTGCCTTGGCACGAACTGTTCAATATAGATCTGGAACTCTAAGAAAGTGTGTCAAATTAACATTACCGGACGCGGATGGCACAGAGCACACAGACGGACGCAGATTTATTTTGTTGATAATTAATATATCTGCGTTAATCTGTGCTCGTCTACGTTGCCTGCGTCCCATGAATACCGATATTTGACACACCCTCCAATTATCAATTAACTAAATGGCTCGTAATATTTACAACATACTACGTCTTGGTACACAAATCAAAAGCAGAAGGCTCAAACTATTGGGCCTCTGGTTATTTCATGTATTAGGCAAACGGTACATCGGCGTTTTTCTCGATCCGGTACTTGCCTGTAACTTCCGCTGTAAGATGTGTTATTTCAGCGACGAGGAAAAAAGGAAAAGTCTACGGGGTACTCTGAAATATGAAGAGATAGAAGCCATTGCCGGAAGCCTGTTCCACCGTGCCTTGAAACTTCAGATCGGCTGCGGAGCGGAACCGACTTTGCACAAAGACCTGGTAAAAATCATTGCACTGGGTAAACGATACAACGTCCCCTACGTTTCACTCACGACAAACGGGAACCTGCTGACAAAAGAGCAGTTAGCCGCCGCCGTAGAGAACGGGTTGGACGAGTTGACGCTCTCGGCACATGGTTTTACACGCGAAACATACGAGCTTCTGATGACAAACGGTAAATTCGACTTGTTCCGCAAGTTGCTCGCCAATGTCACAGAAATAAAGAAACAGCATCCGCAATTCAAGTTACGCATCAATTATACAATCAACAACGACAATCTCGAAGAACTAAGCCGGATATGGGAAGTCGTCGGAAATGAACTGGATATCCTGCAACTCCGCCCGATACAAAAGATCGGAGAGAGCGAATACCAGGATTTCGATCTGACTAATATCTATGCGAGGTATGATGCCGTGCTGGTTCCGCTAATAGAAGAGTGCCACCGCAGGCATATCACCTGCTTGGTTCCCGACAAGCAGAACATCATCGTGCTGGAGGAAAACGAGGCAGATGACAACAGTATCGAAAAGATTACATACTGCTATGTTTCTCCCCAGGAATGTTGGCAAGATGATTTCGATTACCGGACAGAAACATTCGAGTCATATGCTGTCGCCCATCACATGGGAAGAAAACTGCTTTGGAAAGTCTTCGGACGGAAAGCCCGCCGGAAAGCGGATGTAACACGCAAGATGAACTATAACATCAAGTAAAATAAATATATGGCAATACAAATAGGGGATAAAGCTCCCGAAGTTCTGGGACTTGACCAAAACGGGAAAGAGATAAAGCTGAGCGATTTCAAAGGCAAGAAGTTGGCGCTCTATTTCTACCCGAAAGACAATACCAGTGGTTGTACAGCAGAAGCATGCAGCCTGCGGGATGGCTACAAGGAATTGCAAGCTGCCGGCTACGAAGTAGTGGGTGTCAGCAAAGACAGTGCCAAGTCTCATCAGGGATTTATCGCAAAACAGGAACTTCCTTTCAGCTCATCGCTGATACGGATACGGCCTTCAACAGCAGTTCGGGGTTTGGGCAGAAAAGAAATTGTACGGACGTTCATACATGGGGACTCTCCGCACCACCTTTATTATAGATGAAGATGGCATCGTTACCAACATCATCGGCCCGAAAGAGGTGAAGACTAAAGACCATGCAAATCAAATCCTTAATCTATAAAAGGAAATGGCAAAAGAAGATTTATTCGAAGAAGGCAAGCAGCCTGCAGCCGAGAAACCGGCTGTAAACGCAGATAAATTAAAAGCGCTTCGCGCAGCAATGGACAAGATCGAGAAAAACTACGGAAAAGGTTCGATCATGAAATTGGGCGACGAAAGTGTCGAAAATATCGAAGTGATCCCGACAGGCTCTATCGCCTTGAACGCAGCATTAGGCGTAGGAGGTTATCCCAAAGGCCGCGTGATCGAAATCTACGGACCGGAATCATCCGGTAAGACAACTCTGGCGATCCACGCAATTGCGAGGCACAAAAAAGCGGTGGCATTGCAGCATTTATCGATGCGGAACATGCTTTTGACCGTTTTTATGCAGAAAAGTTGGGAGTAGATGTCGAAAACCTATGGATTTCCCAACCGGATAATGGCGAACAGGCGTTAGAAATCGCCGAACAGTTGATCCGTTCATCTGCCGTGGATATTATCGTAATCGACTCGGTTGCCGCTCTGACTCCAAAAGCGGAAATCGAAGGAGATATGGGTGAAAGCAAGATGGGGTTACAGGCACGATTGATGTCTCAAGCGCTTCGTAAGTTGACAGCCGCAATCAATAAGACTAACACGACTTGCATATTCATCAACCAATTGCGTGATAAGATCGGTGTGATGTTCGGTAATCCCGAAACAACTACCGGTGGTAATGCGTTGAAGTTTTATGCCTCTGTCCGTCTGGATATTCGCAGCATCGGTAAATTGAAAGACGGAGACGATATCAAAGGTAACCAAGTGCGCGTAAAAGTAGTCAAGAACAAGGTTGCTCCTCCTTTCCGGAAAGCAGAGTTCGACATCATGTTCGGTGAAGGCATCTCCAAAGCCGGTGAAATAATCGACTTGGGCGCAGAACTGAATATCATCAAGAAAAGCGGTTCATGGTACAGTTACAACGACACTAAATTAGGACAGGGACGTGATGCCGCCAAACAATGTGTTGCCGACAATCCAGAACTGGCAGACGAATTGTCCGGCCTGATCTTCGAAGCGTTAAAAGGATAAAATCAATGGTACACAGATAACACAGATCAGATTTATGGTCATTTATGTTATCTGTGTGCCGTAATTATACTGATAAAAGTCAGCGACAGATCACCATCTCACAGAACTCAAATCATTCATGAACATGAAAGACAAATACCATTTGCTTTGCAACACAGAAACAAGTATTCCCATCTTTTCCCGTGATTGGTGGCTCGATACGGTTTGTGGCAAAGATAAATGGGAAGTCTTATTGATCGAAGAAAAAGAAAGGATCACGGCAGCGATCCCTCTTTACTGTCCTCGGCAAGGAATTATCTCGATGCCCTTCTATACGCAAACAATGGGTCCTTGGTTCTCACCGGAATCCGAAGACACCAAATATACTAAAGCATTAAGTCGCCGGCAAATTTTATGCAAACAACTACTAAACGAGCTTAAATCCTATCCGCATTTCCTGCAAAATTTCCATTATGGAATCACTGACTGGCTTCCTTTCTATTGGGAAGGCTACCAGCAAACAACACGTTACACCTATCTGCTGAAAAATATTCGAAACACAGAAGCAATACTGGAAAATATGAGTTCCAACATCCGCCGGAACATAACAAAAGCTAAAGATAAATATCGTATCACGGTAAAAAAAGGCATTTCTATTGAAGAATTTTTACAGGTACAGAAACAAACATTCGAGCGTCAGCAGGTTCTAAACAAAGAAGATACGGATATACTAGTCAAATTGATCAATATCTGCCGCAAACGGAACCAGGGAGATATATGGGGCGGTTATGACGAACAAGGACGTTTGCATGCTGCTGCTTTTATCGTCTGGCAAGAAAGTTCCGCCTGGTATCTGGCAGGAGGAGGAGACCCAGCCCTTCGGAAGTCCGGAGCACACAGTCTAATTTTGTGGGAAGCAATCCGTTATGTTTCACAATATACCGACACATTCGACTTCGAAGGTTCTATGATTCCGGGAGTCGAACGTTTTTTCCGCGAATTCGGTGCAATTCAAACCCCCTTCTTCACAATAACCAAAGGAAAATTAAGTTTATTAAATAGAGCCTGTTTAAAAATAGGAAGGATAATAAACAGATAGATTATTTATGATACTAAACAGTTATAATAATATACTGGTTTTAGCTCCCCATACAGACGACGGGGAATTAGGACTGGGAGGAACCATAAGCAAACTTATCGAACTGGGAAAGAAAGTGACCTATGTCGCTTTTTCGACCGCCCAGCAGTCCGTACCTGAAGGTTTTCCGAAAGATATTTTGAAGACGGAAGTCAAGAAAGCGACTGCCCAATTGGGTATATCCCCCGAAAACCTCATCATCTACAATTACGAAGTCCGTAAACTCGGATATGTCCGGCAGGAGATATTGGAAGAACTGATCCGCCTAAAAAAAGCGAACAATTTCGACCTGGTCTTCATTCCAAGCTTGCACGACATTCACCAGGATCACACAACGATCGCCCAGGAAGGCCTACGCGCTTTCAAAAACACGACACTACTGGGCTACGAACTGATTTGGAACAATCTGACATTTAATACGCAATGCTTCGTTGAACTAAACAGGGAACACATTCAGGCCAAAGTCGAAGCATTAAAAGCATACGAATCACAAGGAACACGCGACTATCTATCCGAAGAGTTCATCTTTTCACTGGCAAAAACACGCGGTGTACAAGCAGGCTGCCCTTATGCTGAAGCATTCGAGGTGGTCCGCCTGTTCCTGTAAAGCTAAAAGACAGTATGAAAGCCGTTATTTCTTATATCACCAAATTCCTGATAGGAGGAGAAAAAGCCGGTGCATTGAGTAGCCTTGTCGGTTACACATCGGACCCGAACAAATTCTCCCGTTATCGCGTAGTCATCATCCCTTCCCCTTTTTTCGGATGAAGTTTACGGGACATCCAAGTCTATACCCAAACTGCCACTGGAAGAGATAGAAGGCGTACCGCTGCTTTTCGGCTCTTCCAAAACAGAATGGCAGGGGGATACTTGGGTGGTACATGCCGATATCATCGCCAGTGCCTATTTCCTGCTGACACGATATGAAGAAATACGGAAACGAAACATACGGGACATCCACGGCCGCTTCCCCGGAAAAGAGTCCCTACCCTTCAAAGCAGGATTCATTCATCGCCCGATAGTTGACGAATACGGAAGATTATTGCGACGCTGGTTACGCCAAGCACGTGTACAGTCGGCTGTCGAACCGACCCCGCACATACAAAAAGTATGGCTGACACACGATGTGGATGCCCCCTTTTTTTGTAGAACTTTCCGCAATCTGATACGGGAAACCGTTAAAGGTACAGGACTGAAACAAGCTTGGAAAATGTTTCGTGGCCCATTACAGGAAGATCCGTTCTACACATTTCCCTGGTTTGTAGAACAACGAAACGAATTAAAGGCAGCTATCGGAAAAGACCGCTGCGAATCCCTGTTCTTTATCAAGTCAGGCGGCTCATCCGTTTATGACAAGCCTCATTATAAACTGTATTCAAAGGATTTAAAAGAGCTTCTGCTCTTTTGTAAAAACGAAAGAGTACGGATTGGACTGCATACCAGTTACGACGCCGGTAGAACTCCGGCACTCATCTCAACGGAAAAAGATTTGTTGGAGAGACAAACCGGAAAATCCGTCACTTGCAATCGGCATCATTATTTGGCCTCACGCGAACCAGAAGATATGGCATGGCTGGAAAAAGCAGGAATTACAGACGATTTCACGGTAGGCTACCCGGATGTTGCCGGCTTTCGCTCGGTACTTCCCGTCCGGTACATTGGATTAATCCTGAGAATAAACGCATCTCGCCACTTATCCTCCACCCGTTGGCAATCATGGAATGCAGCCTGAACGAACCTGTTTATATGAATCTCGACTATGAGGGGGCACTTGCTACTCAACACAACTCATCAAACAGGTGGCATCTGCCAACGGCGAACTGGTGTTGCTCTGGCATAACGACTCCATCACCACCCGGATCAAGCCGAATGTCTCTGTCGACTGGCAACGAAAACTATTCGCCGCCATCATTGAAGAATTGATAAGATCATGAAGATACTGATATTATGTGATATGTTTCCCCCTGCATTCGGACCGCGAATGGGCTATTTATGCAAATATATGAGGCGGGCCGGATGGGAACCTGTCGTTGTCACTGAGCAAATCGATGACAGCACGTTCTCTTTCCTGAAAGGAGAAACGCCTGTCACATATGTAAATTTCTTTCATTCCAAAGGGAAAATCCTCCAAAAGTTAGAGTGGATATGCGTATTCATACTCGATTATTTTTTCCATTATAAAGACAAGAAGATGGCAAAAGCCGCCTCCCGTTTACTGGAAGAAGGGGAATATGCCGGTATCCTGTGTAGTTCATACCGAACTTTCCCCTTGCCGGCCGCCCAATATATAGCAGAGAAATATCATCTGCCGTTAGTAATCGACCTTCGAGACATAGTCGAACAATATGCTTCCAACGAATATATCGCTCATAACTTCCGTACCTTTTCCTGGTTGGATAGAAAGATCACGGAAACATTCCGTCATAAGTTATTGAGGGACAGAAATAATGCATTGAGAAAGGCGGATCAGGTCACGACCATTTCCCCCTGGCATGTGGAAAAACTTCAAGCATACAATCCTAACACAGAGTTGGTTTACAACGGTTACGATCCAGAGCTCTTCTATCCTGAACAACATCGGACCTCTCAATTCGTCATCACCTATACCGGACGTTTGATTAGCTTGGCGACACGTGACCCTCGATTGCTTTTCGAGCCGTTAGCCGGTTAGATCGTGAAAAGCTCATTGATCCGGACCAGTTCCGCATCCAATGGTATGTCGACGCCGGATCAAAAGCGATCATCATGCAGGCAGCAACCGCTTACCCAGTCGCCCGGTATATGGACTTTTTCGACTATGTTCCCGCTTCCGAGATTCCCGGCGTGTTAAACCGCAGTTCCATTCTGCTGCAACTCGCCAATACCTTTGCATCCGATGGACCAAAAGGATTTATGACTACCAAGCTTTTCGAATCGATGGCTGTCGGGAAACCTTTACTCTGTGTAAAGAGTGACGAAAGTTGCCTCGAAGCTACCATCCGGAATACCCGTTCCGGACTGGCAGCCCGGACAGCCGAAGAAGCTTTTCGTTTTATCCTGCACCATTATCAGTTCTGGCAGGATAATGGATACACACACATAAATACGGATAAGGAAGCAGTGGAACGTTTCTCCCGTAAAAAACAAGCTGAAACAATTTATGCGTATCTTTACCCGACTAAACAGCAAATGACAGACATGGAAAGGTATCTGAACATTATAGCTTTCAATATTCCCTGGCCTGCCAACTACGGGGGAATCATCGATGTATATTATAAGATGAAAGCTCTGCACCAGTGCGGTGTGAAGATCATCTTACACTGTTTCGAATACGAACGTGCCCATTCGCCCGAACTGGAAGCCATCTGCGAAAAGGTATTTTATTACAAGCGACATACAGGGCTGCGTACCAATATAACCCTGCTGCCTTATAACGTATACAGCCGCAAGCATCCTGAACTGATCACTAATCTGTTGAAGAACGATTACCCGATCCTGTTCGAAGGACTCCATTGCTGTTATTACATAAACGATCCGCGACTACACAACCGGAAAAAGATTTACCGGGAAGCAAATATCGAACACGACTATTATTATCACCTGGCACAGGCGGAGAGCCATCCGATCAGGAAAAGCTTCTTCCGGATAGAGGCTTGGCGATTCAAACATTATCAGAAAGTACTGGAACATGCCGATCTGATGATTGCCGTTTCAACAACCGATGCTGACTACCTCCGACGCCAGTTCCCCGACAAGCCGGTCGAGTTCATGCCTTGCTTCCACACCAACAACCAAATTACGGTCAAGCCGGGTTCTTCCGATTTCATCCTCTATCATGGTAAACTATCCGTAATAGAGAATACACAAGCAGCCCTCTTTCTTATCCGGAACGTGTTCAGTAAACTGGACTGCCGTTGCATCATTGCCGGTATGAACCCGCCGGCTTCTTTGTTGAAAGCGGCAGCTCCCTATCCGAATATCCATATCGAAGCCAATCCGTCAGAAGAGCTGATGAACAGTTTGATACACAATGCACAAATACATGCCTTGATCACTTTTCAAGCAACCGGATTGAAACTAAAACTACTGAACAGCCTGTTTGCCGGACGCCATACAGTGGTCAACCGACTGATGATAGCAGGTAGCGGACTGGAGCCACTCTGCCATATCGCCGACACTCCGGACGAAATGATCCTCATCTGTCGGAAATTGATGCATACCAATATGGCTCCGGAGTTGATCGAGCAGCGCCGCGACTTTCTTTATCCGACTTATTCCAATCAATATCAAGGCGAACACCTCTTACATTTGATCTATGAAGTATGATATCCGACAAGCAGCACAAGCGTTGGTTAGCCAACTAAAGGCTATCGATTACGAACGATTACCTATCAGTAAATATAACAAACGTTATATTGCCCGGCTGAAACCGGTTTTATCCTATTACATGAAAATCTATGCGGACTGTCTCCTTAAAGGGCTGGAATCTATCGGTAGCTCACCGGAGGAGATAACACTTATCGACTATGGTGGCGGAAGCGGCTTCCTGAGTATGCTTGCCAAACAAGCCGGAATCGGCCGAGTCATCTACATCGACCTCAATCCGGATTCCGTCGATACGATCCGCATCTTGAAAGAGCTGGTCAATACAGGACCTGACATTATTCTTCATGGAGACTCAGACACCTTAGCAGATTGGTGCTCGGCAAATAAAGCCAAGCCACAATTGCTGATCGCGACCGACCTGATCGAACACGTTTACGACCTGTCGACTTTTTTCACCAATTTGATTGCCATCGACAACAAGATGCAAATGTTGTTTACAACGGCCTCCACACCTTTTAACCCGTATGTAAAAAGAAGGCTGCATCGGCTTATGACCACTTGGGAAAAGGAATATTATGCTTTACGTCTGCATTATATCCAACTGCACTTTCCGGCCCTTTCTCCTGCCGAAGCGAAAGAAGCTGCACGAAAGACGCGCGGACTTACCTTCCCACATATCCACAAGGCTGTCAAGACCGGTTCCTATCCCCTATTGAAAGATGCTTTCAACACCTGCGATCCACGAAACGGGAATTGGACGGAACGCATCTTACCCATTGAAACATATCGATCGCTGGCAAAACCTTTCGGTTATCAAGTCCGGATAGGAAAAGGTTTCTACAACACGGATCGCTCCAACCCGATCTCCACACTCATTTGCTTAGGTATCAACGGTCTGATCAGGATCAGCGGAAAAGCAGGTTTCCTACTTGCCCCGTTTATAACCCTGCACCTACAGAGCGATAACAAAGGACGATGAGTTACAATAGCCAAAGCTATGGGTTACGACGCTTAAAGCTATGCATTAGCCATCGTAAAGCTATGGGTTACGTCTCCTAATCCGCAACAGACCGGAAGAGTTGTTGCACATACTCCTTTTCCCAATCGGCAGGTTTCAGGATTGTTCCATTCCATAAAAGCAGGTCTATATCGATCGGAATCTTCCCTTTCTGCTTACTGTCCGACATGCGTCCCAATCGTTTTTCCATCGCCTTCACAGCCCGCCTCACCTCTTCCAGCGAAGCATTCGTACCGGCAACAGCCACTTGGTTCAGGAATAAGCCGGAATCAGGTAAACCTATCGGCTCCGTATAAATCGCTTCAGAGAACCGGATCGATCCGAAATAGGCACGCAACAGACTGGCCGCCGACTTTAGATTCGCCTCGCAATCCGTATTGGACCCCAAACATAATATAACATTGTTCCACATAGTCATATTTTAAAGCCTTTACGGAGACAAAACTAACAAAAAAATACCTACAATACGGTATTGACCATATTACCATTTCATGCTACCTTTGCGCAAGATTTTAAAAAGATGAGACTATCAGAACTTCGTACAGGCGAAAAAGGGGTTATAGTAAAGGTAATGGGACGCGGAGCATTCCGCAAGCGCATTATCGAAATGGGGTTTATCAGAGGAAAAGAGGTTGATGTCATCCAGAACGCACCGCTTAAAGACCCTATACATTATCGTGTAATGGGTTATGACGTTTCACTGAGACGAAATGACGCACAAATGATAGAAGTCGTCAGTGCAGCCGAATTCACAGAAGCCGGTACCGAAAAACCGGAAAACCGCCCAGTGGGTTCCTATATCCAAACTTCCGGCAAGAGCCTACAGGCCATGGCCATGCACAAAGGCAAAACCATCAATGTCGCATTGGTTGGAAATCCCAATTGCGGTAAAACATCTTTATTCAATTTCGCATCCGGTGCACACGAGCATGTCGGCAACTACAGCGGCGTGACTGTCGACGCCAAGGCCGGGACATTCCATCAGAATGGCTACACCTTCAAAATCGTAGACCTGCCGGGAACCTATTCCCTATCGGCTTACACTCCCGAAGAGCTCTACGTTCGCAAGCACTTGAATGAAGAACAGCCGGATATCGTGATTAATGTAGTCGATGCTTCCAACCTGGAACGTAATCTGTATCTGACCTGCCAACTGATCGACATGGATGTGCGTATGGTCATCGCCCTCAACATGTACGACGAATTGGAACGGCACGGAAATAAGTTTGACCATAACTCTCTCTCAAGGATGATTGGTACGCCGATTGTCCCGACCATCAGTAAGACCGGTTTCGGTATCGAAGAACTTTTCAACCGCGTCATAAAGGTCTACGAAGAAGAAGACCCCGTGCTCCGTCATATCCATATCAACTACGGCGACGTGCTGGAAAAGGCCATTTATCCGGTAAGACATGCTTTGAAACTGAACGGGAATGTACCAAAAGCCTTTCCAAACGCAACCTCGCCATCAAGTTGCTTGAAGGCGATCCGGAAGTGGAATCTTTCGTGGAGTCAATGCCTGGTGCCGAAACAGTCCTTCATGAACGCGACCGCAATGTCGCTCAAATCGAAACCCTTCTGAAAGAAGATTGTGAGACAGCCTTCACCAATGCCCGCTACGGTTTTATTTCCGGTGCCCTGCGTGAGACCTACGAGCAAAACAAAATAAAAGAAGCGACAAGCACACAGATCATCGATCTGTTCGTAACTCATAAAGTGCTGGGCTTCCCGATTTTTATCCTTTTCATGTGGATCATGTTCGAAGCAACTTTCCGTCTGGGAGAATACCCGATGGAATGGATCGAATCATTCGTGGGCTGGATCGGAGAGTTCGTGCGAGGTAATATGAGCGAAGGCCCATTGAAGGATCTGCTGGTCGATGGCATTATAGGAGGCGTGGGAGGTGTTATCGTATTCCTGCCTAACATCCTGATACTATATGCCTTTATCTCCTTCATGGAAGACTCCGGTTATATGGCACGTGCCGCTTTCATCATGGATAAGATCATGCATAAGATGGGACTGCACGGCAAATCGTTTATCCCGCTTGTGATGGGCTTCGGTTGCAACGTACCGGCCATCATGGCCTCTCGTACGATCGAAAGCCGTAACAGCCGGATGATCACCATGCTGGTAAACCCGTTAATGAGCTGTAGTGCCCGCCTTCCGGTGTATGTCCTGCTGACAGGTGCTTTCTTCCCCCAGACGGCCGGAACGGTCATGCTGATCCTCTATGCTTCAGGGATTCTGCTCGCCGTCCTGATGGCACGCCTGTTCAAACGTTTTCTCTTCAATGACGAAGATATACCTTTCGTGATGGAACTTCCTCCTTACCGCATGCCGACAGGTAAATCAATTATGATTCATATGTGGGAAAAAGCCAAGCAATATCTGCACAAGATGGGGGGGGTCATCTTGATCGCTTCTATCATCATCTGGTTCTTGGGATATTTTCCTCGTCATTCGGAAAACGGAGATGTTTTTGACAAACAGATCGCCGAGGTGGAACAGTCTGCTATAACCCCAGAGGAGAAAGCGGAAACTATCGCCGAACTGGAACGTTTGAAATCGATGGATCACCAACAGGAATCCTATATCGGTCGCATCGGTCAAACCATACAACCGATACTCCATCCGTTGGGTTTCGACTGGAAGATGAGCGTCAGCCTATTGACTGGTATGGCTGCCAAAGAAGTTGTCGTCAGCACGTTGAGCGTCTTATATACAGGAGAGTCGGACGACAGCCAAGTCCTGACCGAACGATTGAAACAGGATAAAAATGCCAAGGGAGAACCGGTCTTTACCCCTTTGATCGCACTGAGTTTCATGCTCTTTGTTCTGATCTATTTCCCTTGTATCGCTACGATATCGGCCATTGTCCACGAATCCGGCTCTTGGAAATGGGGTATATTTGTAATCATTTATACCTGCGTACTTGCATGGATCGTCTCATGTGTGGTCTACCAAACGGGACATTTCTTTATGAACCTGTTCAATTAATACACCATTTTTATGTGGCAAGAAATAGCAGTTCTCATCATCGGACTTATCGTCATTTTCTGCATCGGAAAGAAAATATATAAGTTCTTTGCACATCCCACCGGAACGGACAATCCTTGTCAAGGATGTCCGGGATGTGCACTAAAGAACAAAACCAGAAACAACCGTATCTGATCCTCTACCCAAAAACAAGAGATTCGAGAAAGTATCATTTTGCTATTTTATACAGACAAAGTAGTACTTTTTAGTATGTTAAAAAATATTACCCGCTATACTAATTCTCAAAATATGCCTTACTAATCCTATTTTGGTAGGGTAGTAGTGACATTTTGCAAACCAAAGATTTGCACTATCTTTGCAGCCAACTAAACAATAGAAAGATGCATAAGAAAATTTATTTACCGGTTATTGTAGGGCTTCTGTTCTTCGTCTCGTGCAAAGGCAAAAAACAATATTACGAAGAAAGTGGTACCGTGTTCCATACCCTATACACGATCAAATATGAAGCACCTCATATTTTAACGGATAAAATCGATGCCGAATTGCAAAAGTTCAACCTGTCCCTGAATCCCTTCAACCCTAATTCAATCATCGCAAAAGTGAATAATAACGAAGCGGTAGAAGTGGATGAATGGTTTACGGAGGTATTTAACAAGTCGATGGAAGTCTCCCGCAATTCGGATGGTGTTTTCGATATCACCTGTGCCCCTCTGGTCAATCTTTGGGGATTCGGCTTCAATAAAAAGGACAGTGTGACACCTGCCATGATCGACAGCCTCAAAACTTTTGTTGGTTACCGGAAAGTACATCTGGAGGGCAAGAAGATCGTGAAAGATGATCCCGTCTGCTACTGAACTGCTCCGCCATAGCCAAAGGATATTCCTGCGATGTGATCGCCCGTCTGCTTGAGAAAGAGGGAGTGGAAAACTATATGATTTTGATTGGCGGCGAAGTGGTGGTAAAGGGTGTCAATCAGAATGGCGTATGCTGGCGCACCGGCATCAACCTCCCGGAAGACGATCCGGACGGTACCAAAAATAATTATGACGAAATCGTCCAGCTATGTAAAAAAGGTGCGATTGCCACTTCCGGCAACTACCGCAACTTTTATATCAAAGATGGTAAAAAATATGCCCATACGATCGACCCCCGTACTGGTTATCCAGCCGAACAGAGCGTATTGAGCGCCACAATCGTTGCAAACGACTGTATGACAGCCGATGCCTACGCCACTGCATTTATGGCAATGGGGTTGGAAAAAGCCCGGCAAATGGCTGATTCCGTACCTGAGATCGAATACTATGTGATATATGCCGACGAGAGTGGGAAGCATCAGATTGAATACTCAAAAGGGATGCTCCAGTATCTGCCTAAACGGAAACAATGATAAGTTTGGATAATTCCTGATTGAAATATGATAAGAAACGTCCTGAACCAGTTTGAGTGTAAAATAGGAAAAGCAGGAGAGATTTTATGTAATACGGATGATACCGGCAATGTCTTATTGTTTGTCTCTTCCGGAAAACTGGTGATCTATAATAGAAACCATATGCCGGTTGCCGATGTGGACGAGGGGTATTTTGTATTACTGCCTGCCGAAAAATCATTTATTGCGACAGCCATCACATCGACACGGCTCATACTCATGCATGCCGGTCCGCTTTCCGAAATGATAACGGACGACCCGGAATGGGATCCGGATCGTCCTGTCATACTCCCTATCTGTCCATCTTTAGCCAAAACCTTATACCTAATCGAATATTATCAAAATGAAAAGCGGAGCGAACTGAACTAACGAAGTATGGCCTTCACCTGTTCGTTATTTTCCTGATGTAAGCTGACGCGTACCTTATGATCGTCGCCATACTGCCAGTCTGTTACCGGAATATTGTTTACCAGTACTTCCGACGGGCGCTGCGGGACGTCGATCTCCAATTCGTATGTCCGTGCTTTGCACATGCCGTCATACGATCCTTCCACCGGGAAGACAGTGAACTCAACTGTCCGTCCGCTCTGCTTACATTCAAAACGGGTTGCGGCAATCGCTCCATTTTCATAATCATATGTTTTACCATCATCTTCATACATCGTATAGGAAGAGATATCTTTGGGAAATACTTTCACCATCAAGGTATCCAACGGCTTCTCTCCTATGAATTGCATATCTTTTTGGAACGGTATAATCGCCCCTTCGCGTACGAACAGCAACCCTGCGCGGTTATCAGGTATCACATGCTTGATTTCCCTTCCGCCGGCCAATTTTTCTCCTGTCCAAAAGTCAAACCAGTTCCCTTTCGGCAAGTAGATCGAATCACTAAAGATACCGACTAAAAAATTTTGGCCGAACATATACTGGTAGACATATCATCCGTCTTGCGGTCATCTGGAAACATCAAAGGCATGGAGCGTACGATCGGCATACCGGTCTGCGCCCCTTCCAGCGCCGCCGAATAAATATAGGGCATCAACGCGTAACGCAGCTTCACATAATCCCGGTACATCTTCTTTTCTTTCTCCGGGAAATAGAACGGCTGATGCAACGAATACCAACTATTGATCTGCACCCATGGCAGGAAAAGGCCAAAATGAAGGCTTTGCAATTCCTCGTCCTTATTGACATTCATCACGTCGCAAGAAGTATTGAGAAAACCACTCATACCCAAGTTCAACTGGTCGAACAGCGCCGTACGCCCTCCCCCGTTATCACCGCTGGTGGAAGCGCTCCAGTGCTGCGTTCCCGACCAACCGGCAGTATAATGATGCCAGGAACGAAGTCCTGTATGTTCACGCATCATCTTGTACATCTGCTTCGGCAGAAGGATCTGGTTCAGGTTATGCATCTCTTTATCGGTATGTCCGTTGTAATACTTAAAATTCGGATGTTCATCTATTGTACGTGCCGGGTCCATCTTGAAACCGTCCACACCATTATCCACAAAATTTTTCAAATGCTCCATCCAATGCTCCTGGCCGGAAAGAGGCTTTCCCATCGCTTTCGCCAACGCATCCTCCTCCGGAACGCTCAGATCATACTCGATACAGAGCCAAAGTCCCATATGATACCCCATCCCATGTAGACGACCGATAAGCAGACGGTGGTTTTCCTTCTTCGGATAGCGAGTGGAATCCCAATAAGCTTCAGCCGAAAACTTCTGATAGTTCCATTTCTTTTTGGTCGAGAAATCATAGCGTTTCTCCATCCATTGAGGTTCGAGCCAGAATAGGTCACAAGGGACCCCCATCTCACGAAAACGTACGGCATCATTCAGAATGTCGAATTGGTCTTCCAGCATATTCGGACCAAAACACAACCCGTATGCATATTTCGGCAATAAGTAAGGTCGGCCGGTAATAGCCGTATAATCGTTGATCACATCAGGCATCGAACTGCCGAACATCAAATAGAAATCCGCCTCGTCCGTCGTATTATAAATAGAGAAAACATCCGGCTGGTAGCTGCCGATATCGAAAAAATTCTTCCGTGTCGTGTTGTTGAAGATACCCCAATTTTCGGAACTGATCATAAAAGGCATCGGAATCTCGGTATGTTGGTAAGTGGTCCACATACGCAACAGTTCACCCCGATGCTGAATATGGTCGCGACTGGTACTGCCACCACCATAGAAACGTTCGCTGTCCTTCAGCGAAATCGAAAGGATACTGACGTTCTTATAATCGCCGGTTTCCGCCTGGTCTTTCATACTTCCCGGATTTTTGTCGTCGCCGATGATCGTACCATTGTTGGGGACTTTCATGTCCTTGTATTTGGCATTGATCACTTCTCCCAGGTCAGTACACAACGGATCGGCAGAGGTAAGAAAGATTACTTTCTCGATAATCACCCGCCCCTTCCGGTCAGAAACAGATATAGCACCGGTCTTTTTATCGATTTTCAGCCGATAGGCACCGGTCGATACTTCAAACTGTTGTTTATTGTCTTTTTGGGAAACCGGAACCGGACTCCAATCCGTTTTAATAATTCCGTAGCGTTGCATCAACGACTCAGAAAAGGTTGAATGAGGAGTAACCCGAATCCGGAATATTCCATCCGTACAAACTTCCACATTCATATTCAACCCATTCTGCAAACGGATATCGAAGATCTGTTTCTCCCTTGCTGCAAAAACGGATTGCAGGAAAAACAGACACACAAGCAAATAGTAGATCTTTTTCATGATATTTAAAATTAATATCACAAAAATACGGACTTCCTATTCGCCTTACCTTCAATAAATCACCCTAAAACATAGAATTTTGTCCAATCTTCAGAACTTCTTCAACTCCTGATAAAGCAGCCTGACCGGTAGTCCCATCACATTATAAAAACTGCCGTTGATAGCTTCGACCGCCACATAACCGATCCATTCCTGTATACCGTAGCTACCGGCCTTATCAAACGGGCAGTATTTATTGACATAGTAGACGATCTCGTCATCATCCAGGCTGGCAAAACAAACGGCCGATGAAGCTGAAAAAGAAACCGTTTTCTCTTTTGTCGTAATACAAACACCGGTAATCACCTCATGTACACGCCCGGACAGTTTCCGAAGCATGGCGATAGCGTCTTCGCGGTCTTTCGGTTTACCTAAAATTTCACCGAAAGTCCACACGATCGTATCGGCAGTAATCAACAATTCGTCTGCCAACATCGAAGAGATGTAGCTTCAGCCTTTTTCCTGGCGATATAGACCGGAACCTCGTCTGGCCGCAGTGTTTTGGGAAAGGATTCGTCTATACCCGGGATCGTCTGTACTTCAAAGTCAATATCCAATCCTGCCAGCAATTCGCGCCTCCGGGGAGAGTTGGAGCCTAATACAATTTTATATTGACTCAGGTTAGGGAGTATGCTTTTCATTATCCAATTTTATCAGTTTCGTTCTACCAGCCGAAAGCCTCGTCACCCATCCAGTGGCCCTGGGCTTTCATGGTTTGTTCGATTATATCGCGGGCAACGCCGTCCCCCCCGTTCTTGTGGGAGATATATTTGGCGATACGCTTGATCTCAGGAGCCGCATCAGCGGGTGCCACAGGCAGGCCGACCATTGTCATTACTTCGTAATCAGGAATATCATCTCCAGCATACATGACCTCTTCGGGCTGCAAACCGGTCTTTTCCAGAAAATCCTTATAATCGTGAACTTTCACGGCACTTTTCATATAAATATGGGTAATGCCGAGACGCGAAAAGCGTATCCGTACCGCTTCCGTATAGCCTCCCGTAATAATGGCTACATGATAGCCTTTTTTAACAGCAAGCTGCAAAGCATAGCCGTCCTTTATATTAACGGTACGCATAGGATCGCCGTTCGGGTGCAAAGGAATTACATCACAGGACAAAACACCGTCCACATCAAAAACAAAAGCCTTTATCTTACTCAAATCATAATTGATACTACTCATGTTGTGCCTCCTTATGTATACTTTGGCTGATTAGCTGGTAGATCGACCGCATATCAGAATCGCCCAGCATAGCCAAATGTTTATTGATCACATTCTCATCATACCGGATAGCCGGACCAGTCTGCGCCACCTTCGGCGACATCGTGTGTATCTTAGCTGCCGTCTCGTCTATAAGCGGCAGCAGAACATTGGCCGGTATATCCTGTTCCTGCAATAATTTAACAGCCAACGCATAAATATGGTTGGTAAAATTGCAGGCAAAGACAGCTGCCAGATGCAAACATTTACGTTTGTCGGACGACAGGAAACGGACATTTCCCGAAAGTTTCTCCGCCAATTGTTGCAACTTACCGGCATTTTCAGACGTATTGGCTTCAAGAAAAAAAGGAATCACACTGAAATCTACCTCACGCGTTTTGCTAAATGTCTGCATCGGATACAGAACTCCGTAATTGGCCGTATGGCCGCTGAAAACATCCATCGGCATACTACCTGCCGTATGCACCCACAAGCCGTCGTTCGGCCTTACACGGGCAATTACATCCACCAAAACCGTATCTTTTAAGGAAAAGACATACAGGTCGGCATCCGTCTCGACAGCTTCAGGATCGGTTGTCCAGGGACAACCCAACAGGGCGGCCAGCTGTTGCGCATTTTCCGGCGTATGGCTATACACCTGTCCGATCCGTATCCCTTTGCGATGCATTTCGAGAGACAGACGTGTCGCCAGGTTGCCAGAACCTAAAAAGATGACTTTCATGCTTCCTCCTGTTTGTCTTCAGTTGGCATGCGGAAAGTTCCGAGATGTATCTTTTCCCACTGCAGATGTGATTCGTCAAACGGCTTACGTTCCTGATCCTTATATCCTATGCCGATGATGGACAAGACTTCCAGTTGGTAAGGCACATCGAGCAGTCCCCGCACATACTGCGCAGCATCCGCATCGTCTTCCGTCTGCCGATTACGGATCTGGCACCAGCAACTGCCCAATCCCAAATCTTCGGCCTGCAATTGCATATAGATAGAAGCAATCGAAGCATCTTCCACCCAAACATCGCTTTCCATCACATTCGCCAGCACAACAACGGCCAACGCGCAATCTTTCAGGAACGCAGCTCCTGCCGGTTTGCATACCGACAACTTAGCCAACATTTCCTTATCCTCCACGACAACGAACTGCCAGGGATTTTTCCGTTTGGAAGCCGGTGCCATCAAGGCGGCTTTCAATATCATTTCCACCTGCTCCGGATTCAATAACTGGTCCGTGAATTTACGGGTACTTCTTCTACTCTTTATTAATGTTGCGAAACTTTCCATATCTACTTTACTTTATTGATTGCGAAAGAGGAAACAAAGATAGTGAGATTTTCGGTATCAAAAAAGCCCCTTTTCCCCTTGGTTGACCAAAGGAAAAGGGGCTTTCAGAAATCAGTTGGCTTTACTCCCAACCTCCTCCCAACGCCTTATAAAGGTAGACCGTCGACAGTAATTCGTCAAGCATCGCCTTGTTCAGGCTAAGTTGGGCGTCAAGCAAACCACGCTGGGCATCAAGAACATCCATATAGCTGGTGACACCGTTGATATACTGCAATTGTGCCAACTGAAGGTAAGTATCGGCAGCATTGAGCAATCTCTCGTATGACAGGCGAACCTCCTTTGCCTTGCGGATCGTGATGATTGCATTGCCCACTTCTTTAAAAGCACCGAGCACGCTTTTCTGGTAATTATATACTTCCTGCTCATAACGGGCACGAGCCGCTTTCAGTTTCGCTTTGTTCTTACCCATAGCAAACAATGGTTGCAATAAATCGCCTGCAAGAAACCAAGCGGGACTCTTGATGAAATTCGTCAGTTCTTCGTTTTCAAAGCCTAAATTACCGGTCAGGCTAATCTTCGGGAAAAGATCGGTTTGAGCCACTCCTACCCTGGCATTCGCTTCACGCAGTTTTTGCTCCGCTTGCCGCATGTCCGGGCGCCGTTCAAGCAAGGAAGAAGGCAGGCCGACCGGCAATGTTGCCGGCAAATGCTGTTCACGCAAGGACAATCCGCGCGGGACATCCCCTGAATACTGTCCAAGCAGGAAAGAAAGGTCATTCTCCTTTATCTTGATCTTCTGTTCAAGCGAAGGAAGCAAGGTCTCCGTACGTGCCAACTCCACCTGTGCCTGACTGTAGGACGTCTCGGAAGTCAGACCTCCTTCAAAACGCAGCTTAGCCAGTCGGACGCCCTCGCGACGTGCAGCCAAGGTGTGACGCACAATGGCCTGTTCCTGATCGAGCGCGCAAAGCTCATAATAAGCGGCAGCCACTTCCGCCACCAATGTCATCTGCAAGGCACGACGTGCTTCCACCGATTGCAGGTAGGCAGCAATCCCCGCTTCGTTTGCCCAACGGAGATTCCCCCACAGATCCAATTCCCACGAAAGGGTCAGCTTGGCTCCGTATTCAGGATCAGGCTTCGGGTCATCACCTCCATAATTCAGACGCTCTTTCTGTCCGTAGATCCGAGCCCCTATTTCTGGAAACTGCTCAGCGAAAGTGATCCGTTTCGAGGCGATCATCTCCTTTATTTTCGCCGCGGCAATCTTCATATCTTTATTATTATCAAGAGCAATGGTGATCAGGCGCTGCAAAGTCGTATCAGCATACAGGCTCTGCCAAGGAATGCTGTCGATCGAAGCGGTATCCGCCCCTGCCACAATCTCTTCCGGAAGGTCCAGTTCAGGGCGAGCGTACTTCTTACCGATCTTGCAGGAAGAAAGTGCCAGCGTAAGGGACAGGACCATGAATACATAGATATTTCGTTTCATTGTAATTATTTTCTTGTTGTTCGACGAAGAATACGTTCCATTCTGACTTTACCTTTTATCTTGTAAATCAAAACAAAGAAGAAAGGAACCAAAACAATTCCGACTGTGATGGCGACCAGCATCCCAAAGAACACACCTGTGCCGATACTATGACGTGAAGCAGAACCCGGTCCGCTTGCCAATACCATCGGAAGCATACCCAGAACAAATGCCAATGAGGTCATCAGGATCGGACGGAAACGCATCCGGGCAGCATGAAGGGCAGCTTTGACAACCTCGACTCCGGAATCAACCTGTATTTTGGCAAACTCGACAATCAGGATCGCATTCTTTGCCGCCAGACCGATCAACGTCACCAGACCGATTTGAAAATAAATGTCATTATGCAGGCCCGTCACCCATATTCCGAGATAAGCTCCCAATGCAGCAACCGGTAACGAAAGCAGTACGGCAATCGGCACAATCCAGCTTTCATATTGGGCAGCCAGGAAAAGGAACACGAAAAGGAATACCAACGCCAGCACGAATCCAGTCTGTCCGCCGGCCTTTTTCTCCTGATAGGAAAGTCCGCTCCACTCCAATCCGATATTCTCCGGAAGATGCTCGCGAGCAATCCTTTGCATAGCGGCCATTGCTTCGCCCGAGCTATATCCGGGAGCAGCAACAGCACTGATAGCGGCTGTCGTAAACATATTAAAACGTTTAATCGTCCCCGGTCCGGTCGTATAGCTGGTCGTTCCCAGTGCAGTCAACGGAACCATCGAACCGTTCTGTGCACGGACGAAAAACAGACCAAGATTATCACGCGTTGCACGATATGGAGCTTCTGCCTGGATATATACTTTATATATACGATTGAACATGTTAAAATCATTTACATAGACAGAACCCAAATAAGCCTTCATGGTCGAGAAGATATCCGTCAACGGAATACCGAGGAACTTCGCGCGGTCACGGTCCACATTGAAGTAGAGCTGCGGTATCTCCGACTGCAAGGCAGATGACACACCTGTCAGTTCCGGCGCTTGCGATGCGTAGAGCATAAAAGTGTCGGTAGCTGCCACCAAGTTTTCCCAGCTGGCATCGCCACGAGCCTCTAGTTGCATTTCCAAACCTCCACTCTCTCCTAACCCAGGAATTACAGGAGGACGGTTCAGGTAGGCCAGTATCTCCGGATAATATAAGAACTCTTTACGACATTGTTCCATTACGTCCTCTACTCCCATATTGGAAGATTTGCGTTCTTCCCAAGGTTTCAGAATAACGGTCAGGGTGGAACGGCTCTGCGAAGTTCCGACACGCGTGCTGCTACCGGTCACGTTCTGTACATATGCGACAGCCGGCAGATTCTCGATAAAAGCGATGGCGCGGTCTGTGACTTTACGCGTGCGTTCCAAAGTCGCTCCCTCGGGCATCACCAGTTCGACTGTAAAGAACCCTTGGTCTTCTTCGGGGATAAAGCTGGTCGGGATCACCCGGTTCAACACGAAGATAAACACGATCACCATTCCGAAACCAGCCAAGATACGCCTCGGATTCTGAATCGCTTTTTCCAATAAATGCCCGTATTTACTATTTCCTTTGGCCAACCAGATATTGATCTTACGAAAAACAATATTCTTTTTCTTCCTGTTTGGGCGCAGGATAATCGCACACATGGCAGGCTTAACGTCAACGCCACAACCGTGGATAACAGTACGGAGACTACGATCGTAATGGAGAATTGACGATATAAAGCTCCGGTAATTCCGCTCAAAAAGCTAACGGGAACAAACACGGCCGCCAACACCATAGAGGTTGCAATCAAGCTCCCGACAACTCATGCATGGCTTTATGAGTAGCCTCACGAGCCGTCAGATGTTCTTCATGCATCAAACGTTCCACATTTTCTACCACGACGATCGCATCATCCACCACGATACCGATTGCCAGAATCAAGCCTAACAATGTCAACATGTTGAGCGAGAAACCCATAATTAGCATAAAACCGAATGTTCCGATCAGAGAGATAGGGACGGCGATTGTCGGTATCAAGGCTGCACGCCAGTTCTGCAAAGATAAGAATACCACCAATACAACCAGGAACAAGGCTTCAAACAAGGTTTTATATACCTCATGGATAGATTGCGATATATATTCGGTTGCATCGAAGGGGAACTTATATTCCAGTCCTTCAGGAAAGTTCTGGCTGATCTCTTTCATCGCTTCCTTTACATTCGTAGCTACCTCCAGCGCATTGGCTCCCGGTAGCATATAGATAGCAAGTATAGCCGCATTTTTTCCGTTCAATCCACTTTCCGTCGAATAAGAAGAGGCTTCGAGTGAAACTCTTGCCACATCACGAATACGGACAATAGAGCCATCCGGATTGGCACGAACTACAATATCTTCGAACTCCTTTACCGTAGACAAACGTCCTCTGGCAGTAACAGGCAGCGTGATATCGACATCCAATACAGGTTGTTTTCCTAACTCACCGGCCGCCGATTCGCTGTTTTGTTCTTTCAGGGCATTCTGCAAGTCCTTTACTGTCAACCCCATGTTTGCCAAACGATCCGGATAAACCCAGATCTGCATACCATAATAACGGCTACCGATATTCGAGACACGACCGACACCGGGAATACGACGCAGCACATCCAACACATTAATAGTCGCAAAGTTACTCAAATAGATCTCGTCGAAACGAGGATCGTCCGAAAGTAGGCTCAGTGTCATCAACTGACTGGCTGATTGTTTTTCTACCGTGATACCGTTCTGCACAACGTCTGCCGGTAAACGGGATTCCGCCAGTTTCACACGGTTCTGGATTTCTACGGCCGAAAGGTCTGGATTCGCATTCACATCGAACGTGACAGTGATAGTCAAACCTCCCGAATTAGAGCTACTACTTTGCATATAGATCATACCCGGCGTACCATTCAACTCCTGTTCGATAGGAGTTGCAACAGCTTGTGATACCGTCATAGCACTTGCACCCGGATACGAGGCACTAATCTTCACAACCGGCGGAGTGATCTGCGGATACTGGTCCACCGGCAACATCACCAATCCGATAATCCCAACAATAACAATCACCAAAGAAAGTACTGTCGAGAAAACGGGACGGTCTATAAAGAATCCCGGTTTCATTCGCCTTCCTCCTCTGCCCTTAATGCTTCAATCGCTTTATCGTCACCCGCCTGTATCGGCTGTACCAGCATACCGGGGACTAACTTATGATAGCCTTCTATTACAACTTGTTCGTTTTCACCCAATCCACGTTCTATAACGATGTTGTTTCCGATCTCTGGGCCAGTCTGCACAAAACGTTTTTCTGCCACATTATCCCGGCGGACTACATAAATGAAAGCTCCTCCTTTCTCTATGGAAATAGCTTTACGGGGAACAACAATTGCACGTTCACGAACATCCAGCAAGAGTTTCACCTTTGTGAACTGCCCCGGAAGAAGTTTCTGATTCGGATTGGAAAGCTCAGCACGTACACCAAATGTACCGGTCTGCGGATCTACAATCGGATCGGCGAAATCCACTATCCTTTAACAGGGTATTCTGAATCGTCGGCTAAGGTAACTGTCACGGTCGGTTGCCAGGAACGGGACGTGTCTTGTTCTCCAAATTTAATATTACGACGTTCGGCACGCAGATAGTCCAATGCCGTCATCTTGAAGTCTACCAAAACAGTGTCGCTCTTTACGACGGCCGCCAATTTGGAGTTTACACCGGGACCAACCAAAGCACCGACATCCACAAAACGTTCGCTGATATATCCGGCCAAAGGAGAGGTCACAGTCGTATAACTCAATTCAAGTTGTGCCTGGTCCAGATCGGCCTTGCTCATGGCGATATCCGCCTCTGCGTCTCCTAACGAGGCTAATGCATTGTCCAAATCCAATTGGCTGGCAGCATGCTGCTCATACAAGGGCTGCAAACGTTCTACATCGCGTTTGGCTTTTGCAGCTTGTGCTTCGTTCTTTTTCAGTTGCGCCTTGGCTTTCTCCACCTTTGCCTTATAAAGAGCCGAATTAATAATGAAAAGAGGTTCGTTCTGCTTTACTTCCTTTCCTTCCACAAACAACATCTTTTCCAGATAACCTTCGACACGAGCATGTATTTCCACGAACCGGGCTGCCCGGATGCGTCCGACATATTCACCAAAAATCTGTACATCTTCCTTCGCCGGTTTATCAACAATCACAAGAGGCTCAAAGGTTCATCCTTATGTCGACATCCTGTTGTTAACACCATCAAGGCTAAAAACACAGCCCCTTTAACCAATCTTTCTCCTACCATTTTATATCTATAATTGACATTTAAACTTGCTATATATCTATCTCTAAATTAAGAAATGAAATAATCGTACCATTGTTTCAACTCAAGCGTTAAAAAACATTATGTAGCTTGTTCTTAATACAATATACCCAATATGAAATTGCTTGTTACCCAAATCACAATCCATATATGTAGAATTATTCCACATTCTTCCTAAAAAATCCCCAATTATACCTCCAAAGTATTCCCCAACTAACAATCCTCCGAAAAAACACTTCCCCCCCCACCAATCCGACACATCTTTCACATGAAAATATCCGTTCTTCCCGTGAAGTCCTTTCCGGCAGAAGTTTAATCGAAAAAGCAGAAACAGAAAAAGGAGCCAGTCTTACGACTAACTCCTTTTCTCTTTTGAGCTCTTTAACTCTACTTTCTAAAAACGGCGGCTATCTACTCTCCCACTT
>ENA-OQJX01000261-OQJX01000261.1-human-gut-metagenome-genome-assembly--contig:-NODE-261-length-32519-cov-2.507564_pt1 | contig 32519 bp, 30 predicted proteins | sample MGYA00242615_ERZ504782 | MGnify/ENA primary metagenome ERZ504782 (study PRJEB26092, sample SAMD00036354) | human gut metagenome | host: Homo sapiens | study: EMG produced TPA metagenomics assembly of... | reverse complement strand
GGATAGCGTCACTATTTTGTAGACGAAAACTTATCGATGAATAGGGTTGCTTGATCTTGCAGGTTAGGAGGGTAATAAAAAACAAAATCCCGACGAAATCGCTTCGGCAGGATTCTATTTCATTTTTTACTTAAATGTGGCTACGTAATAAAATTATGACTAATTAATTCAATTCTGATACTGCAAAGATAGTTCGTTTCAGTATGAGTCACAATCACCTTTATGAGGTATATTATGTAGTAGTTCTCACTATTTATGGTTAGTGGCAGGCGTTTTCTCTACTTTCTTCCACTCTTTAGTCTCGAAATCGTATGCTTTTATGATTCTTGCAGGGCATCCGGCGCATATTGAATAAGGTGGAACGGAATGACTGACTACGCTTCCGGCAGCCACTACGCAATGTCTTCCTAAGGTTACTCCCGGTAGAATGACCGAATTGGCGCTACCCATACATCATCCTCAATGACAACAGGCAGTGTGCTGACTCCTTGTTCATCAATCATCTTTTCCGCATCCTGGTAATTGTGGTTGAGTCCTGTGACTGTTACATTCTGTGCCAGATTGACGTGGTTGCCGATATGAACCGGACCTATGATTGTATTTCTTAATCCGATGCGTGTATAATCTCCGATTGTTAAGTCGCCAACTGCATTGTTCAGACAGGAGAAATCTTCGACAACAGAATATTTTCCCAAGAAGAACCGGTTGAAAGGAGGGAGGTCTTTGCGGACACTCCGGTAGATGACAGAACCCTTTCCACGTTTCAGGTATATGAAATCGAAGAGCCGTATCCACCAGTTGGGGCGAGTTTTAACGGGATGCATGATGAAACGATGCACAGCCTGTTTCAAGCCGGGGTTTTCTTTAATTCGTTTGTTTAAGTGTTTTTTTCTCCATATTTGAATGTTTTTCTTCTTTTTGTCTTCTACCAGATAATCAGGGATTGCCAGGCTGTAAGTGATTAATAGACCGAAGAGTGCGATCCACCATCCGAATGATAAGGTCCAATTGTATACGGTTATCAACGAAGCCCAAACGCTTACGATGATACATAATTTAAGTGGAGAAGGTGTCAATTGTTGTACGATCCGGTTGCAGAAACTCCAGTTTCCCTCAAATATGGAAGGGAGCAAGTAGGAAGTCGTTTTCCGGATACGTTTCCGATAAGGGCAGACCGGAGCGGATTGGCAGTATACAATTACGTCCGGCAGGTAATCAATGTATATATTCTGCCGGAATAACTTTCGCTCAATATTGGTTTTGGAACTTTTCATGTTCTTTTGCAGCCATTTCAGATCGATTGCCATATTAGTTCCCAGCAAATGGGAGGATAGTCCGAATTGTGTATTACCGGCTCTGCAAAGGCTGTTTTTTATTTCTTCACGTATAGCACGGAAGCGATTACGGAAACCTTTGCGGTTTTCTATTACCGTATGTAGCTGGATGGCTTGTATACCGGCATCGTATGCATTGTATATTTTGTCCAGAAATTGCGGAGATAAAGCAGAGGCTGTATGGGACAGAAAGAGAACCAGATCGTAATGCTCCTGGTCTAAACTGTTGATTGCCTGATGCAGATCGCTGTATGTGATAAACTCGTATGATTCTTCTTTATATATTTCCGGAAGAAGGCTTCCTTCCGGAACGAGAATAGCGCAACGATATGTTTTTTGAGCTTTAGGATAAGTGATATGTTTGAAATGTGAAGCTACGGCCATCACAAAGAGGTATAGCAGCAAAAGCCCTGTACAAAAGAATATCAGATCATCTATTATGTAGATATAAGAGTCTATCATCTGAAAGGAGATTATACGTTCTCTTTTTGAATGAATGCAGTAACTGTTTTCAGAATAATCTTTATATCCAGCCAGAAAGAGAATGTCTTTGCATAGGTGATATCTAACTGCTTGCGTTCTTCGGCAGAAAGTTTACCGGCTTCGCCTCTTTTCTCTACCTGCCATAAACCGGTCAATCCGGCCGGCCCCATGAAACGGTCGATGTGCTCATCGCTTGTCAGCAATTCGGCTTCGTAGAGTGGGAGAGGACGGTTGCCTACTATTGACATATCCCCCTTTAAAATATTAATAAGCTGGGGTAATTCGTCAATACTATATTTACGGATAATGCGTCCTATCTTTGTTATTCTCGGGTCATTTTCCAATTTAACGAAAGCATTGCTTTTTTCTTTGGACTTCTTGTTGATGTAGTCTTCTTCGGAGATTACGAAATCGTCCGATATCAGGAGGATTTCTTCTTCGTCGGCTTCTTCATTAATATCCGGTTCCAGTTCTTCCCCCCAAATATCCTCATCTTCCTGTTGATACTGGTTAAGAGCATTGAAATCCTTTAAATGCTTGTCGGCATCAGTGTACATCGAACGGAATTTAAGGAAGTCGAATATCTGATAGTTACTTCCTACTCGCTTGGATTTGTAGATAATGGGGCCCTTGCTTTCTAACCGGATAGCTAATGCAGTAAATATTAGGAGAGGAGAAAGGCATAATATCGTCATTCCCGAAAAGAATATATCAAAAGTTCGTTTCCATAAAGGCAATCGGAAAGCATTAATATTTTGTGTTTTAAGCTGAAGTGCCTTTATTTTCTGATCTTTTCTTCGTTTAAGGAAAGTCGATAAGTCCTTTAAAGCCTCTTGGCTCGTTTCATATTTGATTGTATTGTTAATGCCGGCTTTAAGATATTCGGATGCTTCTTCCTTAGACAAGGAATCGATGACGAGTATCATATAAAGTCCCGGATATTTTTTGCGCATGTATTGGATATCTGCAATATCTTGGGATAAGTTCACCTGTTCGAAAAATAGGGCTGCGTCATATTTTTCGCGTATTTTCTCCAATACTTTGACAGCTTTGCTACAATTGGACGCAGCATAGAATACCCCAATACTTAGTCGGGAGAGTAGTTCTATTGTTTTGCTATCTCTGCCTATATAACAAAATATTGCATGTGTAGAAGACCCGGTATTAGTCAATAATCTTTTTGATTCGGATTTTGAGTTCCAATGGGTTGAATGGTTTCAGGATATAGTCTTCTGCTCCCTCTTCCAGTAGTCTGATTCTTTCCGTTGTACTTTCTTCGCTGGATAACATAACGATAGGAATTGATTTGAATAATTCATTGTTCTTCATGTATCTTAAAAATTCATCACCCATCATAAGAGGCATACGAATGTCTGAAATAATGAGGTCAGGTACATTGCCTTCATTAAGCCATTCTATTGCTTTGATGGGATCTTCCAAATAGGTAAAATCATACTCTTTTCCTAGATACACACCGGCCACTTTTCCGATTGTCGATTTATCGTCGACTAGTAATATTTTTTTCTTCATACGAATAGACCTTTCTATCGCTTGCTTTGTTATTTGATTTATTGATTGAGATTGTTGTCACATTATATTTGTGATACACTGCAAATATAGATATTATTTTAGAATAATCTCCATTCTGGAGAGTAAAATTCGTGATATATGTTTTTTTTCTATTAATTGCGACTAACAGTATCTTGATGAAAAAACACGGATTTCAACTTTCATGAAATCCGTGTTGATGATTGACTGTTTGGCTTATTTATAGACTCTTGATGAATCAAAAGTTTTCCACCATTCTTCATTCTTAGTACCGCCACTTGTTACCCAACTTTCGAACAGCGAGTAAGCAGATTTGATATTCACATATTCCAAAGGCCATTTGAAGTCTGTCGGAACCATGATTCCCCATGCCAGGTTGTCTTTACTGATGTAATATCTTTTGCGGGAAGTAGAGCTATCGTCGTTGTTGCCTCCGAACAAGTCGGTATTTGCTAACTTAGTGGGTTGGTAACCGACGATATGGATCTCTTTACGTTGGTTTCTGTTTCCTTCTACGAAGATGAACACATTCAGTTTGTTGATATTAAGCTCATCCACAGAAATAGGGTTGCTGAACTTGATTGTGAAACTGATATTTTTAGGATTCGTATTGGCAGAATGATCTTTAATGGTATTAATCTGTTCGTAACGGTCTCTTCCCAATGCGTTGTGAGCATCGTCAAATAATGGGATAACAGCATAGTCCTGGCCGTTCTCAATCTTATTACTATTCACATTAAAGTTTTTAGCAAGAGAGTTATCACTGAACACCACCGGTTGCGTGATAGCACTGGCAGGAATACCGTCCAGCATGATAGCAGCTCCGATGCTCTTCGTAGCTCCGGCAGCCGATAAATCAAGACTTAGCGTGAACTCTTCTGCCTTATTATCCTTGTTGATGGAAATCTTTCTTTCTTTGATAATCAAAACAAGGTCGTTCATATCGTAATCTCCATATAAAGGCCACTGGTCTTCAAATAGATAAGCGTAATTACGAGTATCATCCATGATGATCGGGAATTTAGGATCTTCTGGTTCTTCTCCTTCATTTCCATTATTCTTAGTACCCGTGCAGACATCTATCACGACTTTGGATTCTCCCATTCTAGTGAAGTATGCGCCATTTTGTACATGGAAGTTGTTCCAATATGGGCTTTTTTCAACATGATTATCACATTCAATAACTAAATTTCCGTCATACGTAAAACCTTGTCCGGTTATAACCGGAGATTTTATCATAGAAGTATTTTCGCCTTTTCCGTAAAATTTAGCATGAGCCGTATTCATGTAAATACTTGTAGTTGCATCCAGCATAGAACCATTGCTCAAGTTGACTGTCCCATTAACAAACTCCATCGTAGGAGCTTTTAAATATCCTTGGGTAAAGTTGAATGTTGCTCCGTTTGCATAGAAAGAAGTTGTGGCTTCCAGGCTGCAAGCATTGTTGAATGTTGTATTGATGAGGCTGATGGTTGTAAATCTCATGATGTTGTTATTGGTAGCAACAGCATTAGAATTTGCAATTAATTTCTCTCCATAAATCTCTCCGTTATTTTCCAATGAGAAATTAGCTGGCAGATTTAATTCATCTTCCAGCTCTATCTTATTGTCATTCACAATTTTTGTGTTAGAGTTGATCGAGATATTTTTGCTGGTTATGGTTCCTTTGTTGTAGAGTGTTGCACCGGAATGTAGAGTCATGGTGTTTGTCACAGCCAGTGTCCCCCAGTTTCTTAATGCAGCAGGCGCTCCATTGGTGAATGATACATCGTCTGCGTTTACTTCTCCTTTTTCCATGATAGTCAGCATGGAGTTTCTGATGAACGTCATGGTTCCTGATGCATTAATCTTTGCATTGTTCATCACAATGATTTCAATTCCGTTCTGGAATTGGAAAGTTGCAGGAATAGTCCATTGGGCATCTACATAAACTCTGGTTGCAATATCACCGTCATATCCGTCAAATTTGAATATACCATTATAGTCAGAGGTGATTTTGTAATTAGCATTACGCAGTAAAGTAGTTCCTGTCATTTCTGTAACTTCCTTAGCGTCAGCTGGTATGGAAGAATAATCCGGTTTTTCAAATGCGAGGCTTCTTGTAGCGACACCACGACTCATTAATGCTCTATTTTGTGCTGCAGATTCTGCATAATAGAGCTTACAGGTAATATTATCGCTGTTTTCCGGCACATCGAACTGATATACCTGTTCACGTCCTCTTGGGTCGGTTTGTTTCACGTAAATACCCTTTTGAGTGGGAAGCAGGCTGACAGCAGCTGTAAATTTAAAGTTGTTTTCTTTGTTAGCTGTCCTTGTAGCGAGTACGGAAGCATTTTCGTTAGTCAAAGGATCTTCTGCATATATTTCAATTAAATAAGCAAATTGCCCTCCTTCTTCATCTTTCACTTCGACTGAAACATTTTTAGTGGTTATCATGTTCCAATTGATATCATCGGGAGCAGCAAAGCCGTCTCCCATCGGGTTAGGTGTTTCATAAGACGGATCATAGAGATCCTTTCCGGAGTCCACACAACTAAACATAGTACCTGCTATTGCTATTGCAATAATGGGCACAAATTGAACTGTTTTCTTCATCATAATGTATTATTGCTTGATTGTTTGTAACCAAATCCATCACAAAATAACTGCATATCTTTTATTGGAAATGTTTTTTCTGTTATTTTATAGAGTGAAAACAACTATACTTCTGTTTTGGTTCTTCTTTGGCTCGTTTAGGTTTGATGAAGTCTCGATGATGGTGAAGAGAAATCCCTTGATTTTCACTTTTATAAGACTGCTCTGCTTAAAATGAAAATCAAAGGATTATATTAAGTGTATTTAATTTAAGACTTAGTAATTTCTCCTATTAAGCAGGAGTTCATTTTATATCGGATATCCTTGTTGGGTAATCCATGTCCCAATAAAAACATGAGCTTTGTTATGGCACATTCGGGAGTGCTGTCATATCCGCTGATTACACCTGCTTCCAAAAGGTGCATTCCTGTTTCATAACGTCCCATCTCTACTGCTCCGGAGGCACACTGTGTGATGTTGACAATGATAATTCCGCGATCGGTAGCTTCCTTTAGTTGGCGGATGAACCATTTCTTTTGCGGGGCATTTCCTGAACCGAAGGTTTCATGACAACTGCCTTCATCCGGGAACATGAAGCAGAGAAGTTACGATACTCTCCTGAATACCAGGGAAGAGGGTCAAAATAACTACATTAGTGTCAAATAGATAATGTGGCTTTAATGGTTTTGTCGGGTCCGGTTTCCGGATGAGATTAGGTTCATATTTGATGTGGATGCCTACCGTGCCAAGGGTGGATAATTGAAAGAGCGAAAAGCGTTAAAATTCTCCGCATTAATTTTGGTAGTACGGTTGCCACGCATCAAATGATTTTCAAAGAAAATACATACTTCAGGAACAATGGCCGTACCATCCGTGTTTTTGGCAGCTGCGATCTCAATGGCTGTGATGAGATTTTCTTTTCCGTCTGTGCGCAAAGTTCCGATTGGTAACTGGGAACCGGTGAGAATGACGGGCTTGCTTAGGTTTCGAGCATAAAGCTTAATGCAGAGGCTGTGTAAGCCATCGTATCTGTTCCGTGAAGGATGACAAAACCATCAAAATAATCATAATTGTAATTGATAATCTTTACTAGCTTTGCCCAGTAAGCAGGTTCCATATCCGAAGAGTCGAGAGGGGGATCAAATTGGTAGGAAGAGATGCGGTAGTTGAATCTTTTTAGTTCGGGTACATGCTTAAGCAAATGATCGAAGTTGAAGTTTTCTAAAGCACCTGTTTCCGGATTCTCTATCATTCCGATAGTTCCACCCGTGTAAATTAACAAAACGGAAGGGGTTTCTGCTCTCATAATTGTTGAATTACTGTTAAAACGCTGGCAAAGATAGGAAAAAATAGTGATTTATGATTTATGAATTATGATTTATGAGTTTTCGAATGATTTTGTAGATTTATCATTCATGTGAACCTCCCTCACATCCCTCACACTTGATTAATTTATTAGAATTACCAATGCCCTGGATTCAACTGCTGATTCGCATAAATCATAATTCATAAATTATAAATCATAAATCATTTCACCGCTTCTTTTAATTTAAGGATGGCTTTTTCCGGGTCTTTTTCTTCTTCGAGCAGAGTAACGAACTTACTGCCGATGATAGCTCCGGAAGCGTGTTCGCAAGCTGCCTGGAACGTCGCTTTATTGGAGATGCCAAATCCTATCATCAACGGATTGTTCAGATGCATATCTTTTATTTTCTTGAAGTATGCCTGTTTTTGTTCGTTGAAATTCTGTTGTGCTCCGGTAGTTGCTGCTGATGAAACCATGTAAATGAATCCGTCGGTATGTGTATCTATTTCGCGTACCCGTTCTTCGCTGGTCTCCGGTGTGATGAGCATAATCACTTTGATGTTGTAGCGCTCTGCAATGATACGATAATGTTCTTGATAATCACGGAAAGGGAGATCGGGGATGATAACACCATCAATACCGCATTCCACGCATTTACGGCAGAAGTTTTCAAATCCGAATTGCATGATTGGATTTAAGTACCCCATGAATACAAGTGGTATTTTTACGTCCTTGCGAATATCCCGCAATTGTTCAAAAAGAAGTTTTAAAGACATGCCGTTGCGCAATGCTTGGGTAGCGGCATTCTGGATAACAATGCCGTCTGCCATCGGATCACTGAAAGGAATACCGATTTCAATCATGCTTACTCCATGTTTTTCGAGTGTGCGGATTACATTGGCAGTACCATCTAAAGTGGGGGTGCCGGCACAAAAATAAATAGAAAGTATGTCTTTCTTGTTGCTATTGAAAAGTTGATTAATTCTATTCATGACGTTGGAATTTTAAAGTGATGATTTTAATTCGTTTAAAAATGTCCGGATACGCTCCGGATCTTTTTCTCCCGGTTTGGTTTCAAAACGGCTGTTGAGATCATATCCGGCAAGCCGGGGATGCTTGAATTCTTTCAGGGCATTGGCACTGTATGAGTTGATACCTCCGCTCAAAAGGAAAGGTACATCTCCGTTATATGTGTGTAATATGCTCCAATCAAATTGATTTCCCGAACCACCATATTGCTCGCATTTGGTATCGAACAGAAAAAGATCACAGACTTTTTCGTAGTCATACACCTTTTTCAAGTCTTTGGGGCGGTCTACGGAAAAGGTCTTGATGATTTTCAATCCGGTAGAATGTAAGGACCGGCAGTATTCCGGCGATTCATTTCCGTGGAGTTGCACATCATTCAGTCCGAAACGATCAGCATACATGCTGACCACTTGCTTATCTTCATTGACAAAGACGCCGACACGCCGGGCATGAGTGGCAGGTAAGCCGGAAGCTCGTAGACACATCGGGAGATTTAGGATAAAAGATGAATCCCAGCATATCTATGCCTTCGATAGCCTCTACGTCCTGTATGTTTTCAGCTTCTTCGCATACCGCATACTTTGATAATTTTTCCGTTAATCATAGGGCTGTCCGTTTTGAATAATTAGTTTATTGAATGGCTTGCAGGAAATTCTGTAAGTTTCTCCCGGTCGCTGTGTTTCATAAATGTTTCGCCGATCAGGAATCCCCGGAATCCGGCTGCCCGGAGGCGTTTAACTATTTCCGGATCGGAGATGCCGCTTTCAGATACCAGTACCGAATCTTGAGGAAGTTGTCCGGCCAGGCGGAAAGAGTTTTCTACATCGGTGAAGAAAGTACCCAGATTACGGTTGTTGATACCTACCATATCTATTCCTTTGTTGATGTACGCCAGTTCTTCGGAACTATGAATCTCTAATAAGACCTCCAGTCCTAATTCATGGGCTTTTTCTGCAAGTTCATTGCATTTTTCCGGTTCTAGTGCGGCTGCAATGAGAAGTACGGCATCTGCACCAACAATTTTAGCTTGGTAAAGCTGGTATTCATCAATGATGAAGTCCTTTCTAAGGATGGGAATTTCCACCAAAGGGCGTGCGGCGCGGATATCTTTCAGGCTTCCTCCGAAAAACTTCTCATCAGTAAGGATGGAAAGGGCGGAGGCACCTGCCGCTGCATAGGAGGGAACGATCTCTTCCGGACGCGCTTCTTCTTGTATCCATCCTTTGGAAGGAGAGCGCCGCTTGAACTCGGCGATAATACCTGATGTGGAAGAGGCTAATGCCTGCTTCATAGAGCGGGGAGTCGGAGATTCGCTGATACCTTCCTGTAATTGTTCGATAGAAATAGCCTGCTTTTGCAGGTCAACTTCAAATCGTTTGTTTGCTATAATCTCGGATAATATATCTTTCATTAGTTCGTTTGTTTTTATATTTATAATCAGACTTGCTAATCGTAAATCAAATTAACTATTCAATTCGATGAATTTTTTAGTGTTGCTAATGCACGTCCGCTTTCCAATGATTCTTTGGCAAGAGCAATACATTCTTCAATTGTCTTTTCCGGACGAATCACATGGATAGCGAAAGCAGAGTTGACTATCACTACATTTTTTTGAGCTTCCGTAGCTGTATTATTCATGATATGATCGAAAATCTTAGCTGCATCTTCCGGTGTTTGTCCGCCATCCAGATCAATATCCTTATAACGGGAGAAGCCGAGGCTTTCGGGAGTGTAAATCTTTTCATGATCGCTGGTTGCCACTTTAAACTCATTGGTCAGAGAAATCTCATCATATCCGTCAAGGCTATGAACAACGGCAAATTTCGTCTTGCTTTCCTGATAAGTATAGGTGTAAAGGCGAAGTAACGGTAGATTGTAAACTCCTAACAATTGGTAAGCAGGTAATACCGGATTTACCAATGGACCGAGCATATTGAAGAAAGTGCGCACTGCCAATCCTTTACGAACCGGAGCTACTGCTTTTAATGCCGGATTGAATAAAGGGGCATGCAGATAAGCAAGATTGCATTTTTCCATGCTGCGACGCAGTTGGTCTACATCACTGGTGAATTTTACACCGTGTTGCTCCATTACATTACTGGCACCACTGACCGACGTTGCTCCATAGTTACCATGTTTCACAACCGGGAAGCCGGCTCCGGCAACTGTGAAGCAGGAAGCTGTAGAAATATTGAATGTATTTTTTCCGTCACCTCCGGTTCCTACGATATCAATCGGAGCGAAATCACTCAAATCGACCGGAATACGCATTTCCAACAGTGCGTCACGGAAACCGCATAATTCCTCTACGGAAATATTACGCATCAGAAAGACGGTGATGAGTGAGGCCACTTGCACATCGTTATATTTCCCTTGCGCGATGTTCTGTAGAATGGTGCGCGCTTCATCGCGTCCCAAATATTGATGTTCGAAAAGTTTGTATAGAATCTGTTTCATAAGTTTAATCGTTTAAGAAGTTTTTGATAATTTCTTTTCCTTGCGGAGTTAATACTGATTCGGGATGGAACTGAATACCATGTACATTATACGTTTTATGGCGGATTGCCATGATTTGTCCCTCCTGGCTTTCTGCTGTTATTTCCAGACAGTCCGGAAAGCCTTCCCGGCTGACTACCCAGGAATGATATCTTCCAACAGGGATTTCTTTTCCTAATCCTTCAAAAAGCAGGTCCTGACGAAGGATGCTTACCGGAGTTTGTACGCCATGATATACTTCTTTGAGATTTTCCAGACGTGCTCCGAAGGCTTCGCCGATAGCCTGATGACCCAGGCAAACCCCTAGAATGCTTTTGGTCGGAGCGTATCTCTTAATAATAGGTAGTAACAAGCCGGCTTCTTCGGGTATGCCCGGTCCGGGAGACAGGATGATTTTATCAAAACGATCTACTTCATCAAGCTCTATCTGGTCGTTGCGGACTACTTCTACATCTGTAGCCCCTAATTCTTTCACTACATGCAGCAGGTTATAAGTGAAAGAGTCGTAGTTATCTAAAAGTAATATTTTCATTTTTATTGTCATTGTAAAATGGTTGTTCAAATACTATCTCTGCTTTTCTGCCTAAAGAAATAGAAGCGTTTAGGCAACGGGAATCTTTTTTCAGGCAACAGCAATTATTTTTTAGGCTGACTATTTGGGATGGTTAATTTTTTAGTTTGACAGCTAAATCAATTGCTTTTTTCAGTGCTCCCAGTTTATTGTTCACCTCTTGCAGTTCGTATTCATCTTGGCTGCGTGCTACGATACCTCCTCCGGCCTGGAACCAGAGTTCGTTGTTGCGGCTTACAAAAGTACGGATGGTGATTGCTTGGTTTAATTCGCCATTCAATCCGATAAAACCGATACAACCACCGTAGGCTCCACGATTATGTGGCTCGATTTCACTGATTAACTGCATAGCGCGTACTTTGGGGGCACCGCTTAACGTACCGGCCGGGAATGTGTCAATAAACGTTTTTATTTTGTCTGCGCCTTCATTCAGCATACCACTGACACGGCTTACCAAATGAATAACATGGCTATAATATTGCGGTTCCTTATAGAATACCACGCGTACGTCATGGCAATTACGTGAAAGATCGTTTCTAGCAAGATCAACCAGCATGACATGCTCTGCATTTTCTTTAGGGTCGGCCAGTAAAGCCTCTGTCAATTCGCGGTCTTTTACTGTGTCTCCCGTGCGACGGGTGGTTCCGGCAATCGGATCAATGTAGGCGCGGCCGTTTTCGATTTTGCAATGTGTTTCTGGCGAAGAACCAAAGATACGATATCCTCCGAAGTCGAAATAGAAAAGATAAGGAGAAGGATTGATGCTGCGGAGTGCGCGATAAACTTTGAAATCATCTCCGGCGTATGGTTGGATAAATCTTCTGGAAAGCACGATTTGGAAAACATCTCCGCGCATACAGTGTGCGATTCCTTTGCGCACATTTGCTTTGTGCTCTTCGTCGGTGATGGAGCTGGTTACGGGGCCTGTTACAGAGAAATTGTAGGAAGCATAATTCCGGTTTTCGATGGCTGCTTCCAGTTCCGGCAAACCGCTTTCTTCTCCTTCGGACAACATTTCAACTAATGTCAGCTCATTTTTGAAATGATTGAAAACAATGACATACTTATATAATATGTATAGTAAATCCGGAGCATCGTTTTGCTCATCATGACTTTCTTTCACCGGGATGTGCTCGAAGTACTTCACGGCATTAAACGTCGTATATCCGTAAAGTCCGCACACATTCTTATTATCTCCGGTCACTTGGAACTGATTGATAAACCGATTCATGGCCTTTTCTACATTGAATGTTTTTGTCAGCGGTTCTTCCGTGCGGCTATTATCGGGATAGTTGGCAGTGACAATGCCACCGTTTACACCGATGCTTGCCAAGGGACAAAGGGCTATAAATGACAGGGAATTTTCTCCGGCATGATAATCGGAACTTTCCATTAATGCGGATTGAGGATACATGTCGCGCACTTTCAGATAAATGCTGACGGGAGTATGCATATCTCCGAGCACTTGTTTGCTATGGGTAGTATAATTAAATGTTTTCATTTCTATAATTGCTTGATTATTGATTGCGAATGATGGTTGACTAATTATTTATAGCTGTTCGTTAAACGACAAATAGGTTTCAATATCTTTGTCTCCTCGTCCCGAAACAGTCAATACAACGATATCTTCCGGCTTGAACTTCAATTTTTCAAAGCTCCTAATGCATGGGCGGATTCCAATGCAGGGATAATACCTTCGAGTTTGGTTAGTTCGTAGGCAGCTTCTATCGCTTCGTCGTCGTTGATTGCCAATACGTTGGCACGGCTTTGGGCGGCAAGGTTAGCGTGTATCGGACCAATGCCCGGATAATCCAGTCCGGCGGAAATGGAGTATGGCTCCTCTATCTGTCCGTCCTCGTTTTGGATGACGTAGGTACGTGCTCCGTGGATAATTCCCATTTTGCCGAGTTGGATGGTAGCGGCGGTCATTCCGGTCTCTATTCCTTTACCTCCCGCTTCCGCCAGGATAATGCCTACCCGTTCGTCGTTGATATAATGATAAATCGTTCCGGCAGCATTACTTCCTCCTCCCACGCAGGCTATCAGATAATCCGGATAATCACGTCCTTCTTTTTCTTGCAGTTGCTTTTTGATTTCTTCGCTGATAACAGATTGCAGACGTGCCACCATGTCAGGGTAGGGATGAGGACCTACGGTAGATCCGATGATATAATAAGTGTCGGCAGGATGACAGCACCAGTCGCGGATCGCTTCGTTGGTTGCGTCTTTCAGAGTCATGTTGCCGGAAGTAACGGGGATAACGGCGGCTCCCAACATTTTCATTTTCTCTACATTGATGTGCTGGCGTTCTACGTCCGTCTTTCCCATATAAACGATACATTCCATATCCATCAATGCACAGACGGTAGCTGTTGCTACTCCATGTTGTCCGGCTCCGGTTTCGGCGATGATACGCTTCTTTCCCATGCGGCGTGCCAGTAAGATTTGTCCGATGGTGTTGTTGATTTTGTGAGCACCTGTATGATTCAGGTCTTCCCGCTTCAGATACAACTTGCAACCGTACTTTTCAGAAAGGCGTTTGGCCAGATAGAGTGGGGAGGGACGTCCTACGTAGTCACGTAGCAACTGGTCGAACTCCTTCTTAAAATCTTCGCTTTCAATCACTTCGAGGTACTTATTCGTTAGTTCCTCAACACATTTGTGGAGGATTTCTGGTACGTAAGCACCGCCGAATTCTCCGTAATAGCCATCCTGGTCAACTAAAAAACTTTTCATAATCCTATCTGTATTTTTATGTTATTATTGAATCTGTTTTGAAACGGGTAAATAAAAAGAGCCCTGTCGCAGGTTGCGACAGGGCTCTTTCAAATTTGTTATATCTTTAATGAGGTATATACATACGAGCACTGCTCCCTTACGACTGTCGGAGTTGTAACGGGCGCCACCACCAATATGTATTTACTAACATTGTTCTCATTGTCTTTTGTAATTTTATGGGGGCAAATATAGACACTTTGTTTGAAACAGCAAACAAAATATGACTTTTTTTCTCTTTTGCCTTCATTTTTCTGATATAGAACAATTTTCAACCTGAACTGTTCTTATAAATATTGAATATTTAAACAAAAACAATTATGAAACAGAGAAAAGTTTTAGTAGGTATCGCTATTGCCATTTTCATTATATTATTATTGTATTGGTTATTGGTAGCAGAGGATATGAAACCCTGGTTGTCGGCTATGGTTCCTTCCGTGGCACAACAATTCTTTGCTTGATTCTGACAGGCCTCGGATAAATCATGTATCTTTGCAAGGATAGTGACTAATAACCAAAATAATAACAATAGACTAAGATATGGAAAATTTTATTTTTCAAAATCCTGTGAAACTAATCATGGGAAAAGGGATGATTGCCCGGCTGGCTAAAGAAATACCGTCCGACAAACGTATTATGATTACTTTTGGCGGCGGAAGCGTGAAGAAAAACGGAGTGTACGATCAGGTAAAGGAAGCATTGAAGGACCATTTTACGGTAGAATTTTGGGGAATCGAACCCAATCCTGCCATCGAAACTCTCCGTAAAGCGATTGCTTTGGGAAAAGAAGAGAAAGTGGATTATTTGCTGGCTGTTGGCGGCGGTTCTGTTATTGACGGTACGAAATTGATTTCCGCAGGAATCCTGTATGATGGTGATGCCTGGGATTTAGTACTTGCCGGACGCCCGGTAACTCATACTGTACCTCTTTCCACTGTATTGACTTTGCCTGCTACCGGTTCGGAAATGAATAACGGAGCAGTTATTTCCCGTCGCGAAACGAAAGAGAAATATCCTTTTTATGCCAACTATCCAATCTTCTCTATTCTTGATCCGGAAGTAACTTTTACCTTGCCACCTCATCAGGTAGCTTGTGGATTGGCTGATACCTATGTTCATGTGATGGAGCAATATATGACTACTTCCGGACAGAGTCGCGTTATGGACCGTTGGGCAGAAGGTATTCTGCAAACTCTGGTGGAGATTGCTCCGAAAATTCGTGAAAACCAGCATGATTATCAACTGATGGCTGATTTTATGCTTTCGGCTACAATGGCATTGAATGGATTTATTGCTATGGGAGTGTCTCAAGACTGGGCTACTCACATGATCGGGCATGAAATTACTGCTTTGCACGGATTGACACATGGCCATACGTTAGCCATTGTTCTTCCTGCCACGTTGCAAGTGCTTCATGAAGAAAAAGGGGATAAGCTTTTGCAGTATGGTGAAAGAGTTTGGGGAATTACTTCCGGTACGAGAGAAGAGCGGATTGATGAAGCAATTTGCCGTACCGAAGAATTTTTCCGTTCACTGGGACTGACTACACGTTTGCATGAAGAGAACATCGGACAGGAAACTATTCTGGAAATCGAACGCCGCTTCAATGAACGTGGTGCTAAATATGGTGAGAATGGAAATGTAACAGGTGCTGTTGCTCGTAGAATATTAGAGACTGCACTTTAGGCACACTCTTACATGAAGTTTATAGAATAAGAAGGTTTCCGAAAAATCCTTCTTGCTAAATAAAATGTGTACCTAAAAGTTGGATATAAAACTTTTGGGGTACATTTCATTAGTAGTGGTAATAATGTAAAGTAGCGGGGCAGTATTATTATCTTACAGGGTATACTTCATAATCAGTAACAGCAAAAAGAGTGATTTTATAAATCCAAGGCTTTTCGGTATTCTGTTTACTATTTCTCAATATTCTCTGTTCTTGGAATTTTGAACCAGAAACAAGAACCTTCTCCTTCTTTAGATTCCGCTCCGATAACTCCTCCCAGCCGCTCTACAATGACACGACAGATGGCTAGTCCGAGACCTGTTCCTTTAATAAACGAATTCAGTTTGACGAAACGTTCGAACACCTTGTCTATTTTGTCAGCAGGAATTCCGATACCTGTATCTTTTACATAAAAGTATATTTCATCACTTGCTTCTTCAATCCGGTATCCCATTTCGATAGAACCCTTGGAAGTGAACTTTAAGGCATTGTTTGTAAAGTTGATGATAACCTGTGATAAGCGTATGCGGTCTGTATTAATAATACATTGATTTGCTCTCTCTGTGAATACGATTTGTACGTCCGGTGAAGAGTTTTTTTCTTGCATTTGTCTGCAAATACCTTCCATCAGTTCATTAATGTCAGTTTGCGCAAATGTGAATTCCATAGTACCGGCTTCGATTTTGGAAAGATCCAGAATATCGTCTATCAGTTGCAATAATAAGATATTGTTGCTGGAGATTATTTTCACGAACTCCTGTTTCTCTTCTTCCTCCTCTGTCTGGCAAACCATTTCGGAAAATCCTACAATTGCGTTTAGTGGGGTTCGTATTTCATGGCTCATATTAGCGAGAAAGGCAGATTTTAGTCGATTGGATTCTTCGGCTTTTTCCTTTGCCTCTTGCAACATTCTATTCATTTTTAGTTTTTCTGTGATGTTTTCAAAACGAAGTAATCCGCCAATAATTTCAGTTTCTTTTTCGTCGCCAAAAACGGGAGTTGCGGTCACTTCAAAATCTACATCGTCTACTCTGATTGTATGTCGGATTATTTTGCCTTGTTCGATTGCTTTCTTGAAAGCACATTGTCCACATGGTTCATTACGAAGTGCACTGGTCTGATAGCAAATTTTTCCCGGTATGTATCGTCTTCCTTTTACCAGGCTGGCGATTTGTCTTGTTTCTTCCCATTGCACCCGGTAATTTTTATCAATATAGATAAGCCCGAAGTCAATACTTTTTAGAGCTAGTTTCTGCTTCTTCAATGCTTTTTCCAGTTCTTCTTTGGCTGCAACCAATTCTCTTTCATAATTCTTGAGTTGAGTGATCTCCCATCGGGTTGCCAGTAGCCATCTTTTTTCCCCTTCCCATGAAATAATTGATTTTACAGCAATCGTATCATGGGTGATTCCATCGGGAGTGATATATTTTTCTTCTTTGCGGTATACTTTGCCTTCTTGTACGAGTTCTTTGTCGATATTCCGGTATTTTTCTCCTCTTTCTTCTCCGTATATTTCGTAGTCAGTATGTCCGATGGCTTCTTCACTACTGATACCGGATTGAACGCTGATTCTTTATTCCAGTAATAGTATCGGAAATCATTTGCAATGTCTTTTACGAAGATCGGAAAAGGAAGGTTGTCGAGAATATCAAAAGAAAAACGATAGGAATGATTTGGTCTTTTTAATCGTTTTGTTGTAATTTGTGGATTCTATATAATAAAATGCTGATGATAAGGAGTAAAATAATTACCAGTAAATAATTATAACCCCAAGGTACTTCACCAATCCAGAAAATTAACAAAATATTGTTTGCCATAAAATGTTTGATATAAATAGAGTGTAAAGATATGAATTGTTCTTTAACTATCAAAAAGATAATACATAAATATATTGCTTTTCAACATTATATTATGAGGATGTAATAAAATATGATATGATGAATGTGGATGTATGGTGTCTTGTATTTCCTGTATGGTATGATATTTTGAATAATTTTGAATCTTTTCTAGAGGGAAAATGTATTAAAATATTAAATGATGTCTCATGAACTAAAATCATTTCTAATTTGTTTTAATAACGCTGGAGTATTTTCTATTTTGTTCACCTTAATAAGTTTTGATAGAGTCAAAATAAAACAATCATTTAATTACGTATGATAATAACCATTATTATTCTCGTTCTTTCGGCTGTCTTTTTCGTGAACGGCAAGGTTCGTTCGGATATTGTGGCACTATGTGCGCTGATAGCCTTACTTGTTTTTCAGATATTAACTCCTGACGAGGCACTCTCCGGCTTTTCTAATTCGGTAGTCATTATGATGATCGGATTGTTTGTTGTAGGAGGGGCTATTTTCCAGACGGGACTGGCAAAAATGATTAGTTCCCGAATTCTTAAACTTGCGGGAACCAGTGAGATCCGGTTGTTTCTATTAGTGATGTTGGTGACTTCTGTCATTGGCGCGTTTGTCAGTAACACAGGTACGGTGGCATTGATGCTTCCTATTGTTGTTAGTCTGGCGATGAGTGCCGGCATGAATCCCAGCAGGCTGTTGATGACGTTGGCTTTTGCAAGTAGTATGGGAGGTATGATGACTCTGATTGGTACTCCGCCGAACCTTGTGATACAGAATACGTTGACTTCCGCCGGACTTGAGCCGCTTTCTTTCTTCTCTTTCCTGCCTGTCGGTATTGTCTGTGTAATTGTCGGTACACTGGTTCTGATGCCGCTTAGTAAATGGTTTCTTTCTAAAAAAGGCCAGAAAGATGATAATAAACGTTCGGGCAAGTCATTGAACAGTTGGTTAATGAATATGGACTTTCCAGTAATTTGTTTCGTTTACAGGTGATAAAAGATTCACGGCTTTTGGGGAAGACAATAATCGATTTGGATATTCGTCGTAAATATGGTTTGAATATTATGGAAGTTCGTCGTGGTGATGCATCGCAACATCGTTTTCTGAAAACGATTACTCAAAAGTTTGCTGCACCGGACACGATGTTAGAAGTAGAGGATATTTTGTATGTGACTGGAGACTTTGATAAGGTGCAACTCTTTGCGGAAGATTACCTGCTGGAGATCTTGGGCGACCATGCAACGGAAGAAACAAAAAGTACGACTAATTCGCTTGATTTTTATGATATCGGTATTGCTGAAATAGTATTGATGCCATCTTCTAATTTGATAAACCAGACAATTAAAGAAGCTGGTTTCCGTGATAAGTTTAATGTGAACGTATTAGGGGTTCGTCGTAAAAAGGAATATTTATTGCAAGATTTGGGGAATGAGCGTATTCATAGTGGTGACGTGCTTTTGGTGCAAGGAACATGGAATAATATAGCCCGTCTTAGCAAGGAAGATGCTGATTGGGTTGTTTTGGGGCAACCTTTGGCGGAAGCGGCTAAAGTTACGTTAGATTATAAAGCTCCGGTAGCAGCTGCTATTATGGTGTTAATGGTGGCAATGATGGTTTTTGATTTCATTCCGGTAGCTCCGGTTACAGCCGTTATGATAGCGGGTATATTGATGGTGCTTACAGGATGTTTCCGCAATGTGGAAGCGGCTTATAAAACGATCAACTGGGAAAGTATTGTATTGATCGCTGCCATGCTTCCTATGTCTCTGGCATTGGAGAAAACGGGAGCTTCAGAATATATTTCCAATACATTGGTGAACGGCTTGGGATCATACGGACCAGTTGCATTGATGGCAGGTATTTATTTTACGACTTCGTTGATGACGATGTTTATTAGTAATACGGCTACCGCTGTTTTGCTTGCTCCGATTGCTTTGCAAAGTGCCATACAGATTGGAGTCAGTCCGGTTCCTTTCTTGTTTGCTGTGACGGTAGGTGCAAGTATGTGTTTTGCTTCTCCGTTCTCTACACCGCCTAATGCCTTGGTGATGCCTGCCGGACAATATACTTTTATGGATTATGTAAAAGTAGGATTACCGTTGCAGATTATTATGGGAATCGTGATGATTTTTGTATTGCCATTGATTTTCCCCTTTTAGTCTTTGATTTTTATCTTGTCAATGGGGGAGATGAAAGAAATAGAGATTTGTAGCGCTGAATCTTTGTCTTTTTATGAAGAGTTGCATATTTCCATGCAACTCTTTTTTTTGCTGTATACTATTGAATAAATAGTATTAAAATTTTTATATTCAACGATATAACTAACTGTCATCTAATATAAATAATTAGAGTGAGGCGCTTTAAAAGATGTTAACTGCAAATCGGAAAATGCAATGTAATCTGTATAATGTTTATAAATACAATTATCTTTGTGCGTTCATTGCTGATTATTGATTAGTAGTGATTTATGTTTTTCGCAAATAAAACAAACTAAAGCATTAAAAGATTATGAAACAGAACATTGCAAAAGTATTCACTTTCTCGTTGTTGGCGTCTTCCATCAGTTTTATCAGTTGTGTTGATAATGAGAAAAATCTGTTTGATGCAGATCAACTGAAGCAAATTTACGAAGAAACTTTTCCTGTAAAAAACATCGATCTTGATGGTGATTGGACAGTGTCACGAAGTGTGATAGCGTGTGTGTCAGTTAATGGAGATCAGGGAGTAGATTATAAGATACAAATATTTGATGCCGATCCATTAAGTCCGGGAAGTACAGCAAAACTCTTAGCGGAAGGAACTGTCAATCAAAGTACGACTTTGAATGTGGTGATGGATTGTGCAACAGCGCTTGATAAGGTGTTTGTTGCACGCATAGATGAGCACAAACGCTATCTGGTTCAACCGGTAGCGATTGAAAATGGTACAGTGACAGCGCATTTAGGAGACGCACATTATATATGGATATACAGGAGCACAACGTCCCATGTTGAATACAGGGAATGCTAGTACCCCTCTTACAGATATATACACTCTTGAAGTGAACGTCAAACTTAAGAATGCAATATCTGTCCCTAGTGTGACAGATGGCTTAGACTTCTTCATTGCTTATCAGGGATAGTCAAAAGAGAACGGAAATCCATTTGACTCATTTTAATTCGGCTACGGCGAATGGGCAATTGGCAGATAATGAAGTGCTCGAAGTAATCAAGGCAGTTAATAATACTTGGGCTCTTTGCGTTCCTGATAAATTTGCTTATCCAACAGAAACAACAGTGATAACGAATGCATATTCTAAATTTGCAGATTGGGCACACGATCAGAGCTCAACCACAGATTGGTATAAGACTGTTAGTAGTGACAAGGTGATTCAGTACTAAACTTTTCGTCATCTCTACACTTTTTACATAAAGTTTTAGAATCCCTGATTATACTGACGATTGTTTGTGTAATCAGGGATTTTGCTATCTCGCATGTTTTGTTATTTTTCTCTGTTAGCAAGCAAAAACCTTTAAAATGTTGAAAATTTTGCTTGTTTTGTACAAAAACACCGTGTTTTTATCGGAAAAGCATCGTTATATTTATGAAAAACATAAGGATAAAGTAAGCAAAAGATGCGGATAATGTCACTAAAAGCTATGGATAGAGTAAGCAAACCATTGGGATAGTGTCGCTATGTCGTAAATATTGTTAGTATTTTCTACTTTCCTTCCATTAATTTTTCTACTTCGGTCTTTGATAATGATAAATAGAAAAGAATAAAAGGGAACTTTATTAGTATAGATAATATCTCTTTGGTGGTAAAATCTTTGATGATGTATCAAAAAGTGTATATATCGTGCCTGATTATAGAATAACGATTTGAGCAAATTCCTCTACAGTGACAGAAACTCTTTATTCCAATAAAAGGGAGGAAAGAAACGATTCCTGGTAGATTAAGAATTACAAAGTGTTCAATGGTGACTTTTTGTAAACTATAGTTTCTATAAGATAGGTTTCATCAATTGTTAAGGCATTTTTTCTCTCTGTCCCGATTATATATTTAAATGCTTTGTAACTATGAAGAGACAAAGATAGTAGCTATGTTGAATAATATGCTTGATGGCATAGCACGATAGAACTTCCGTAATGTACAAATCAAGCGATTTAAGTTTATTCAACCTTAAATCGCTTTTCTCCGCATCACTACTATCTGATCGAATCGCTTTTGTGACGGAGTGCCAACTATAATTTCCTTTGGAGGGAATCGCTTATCGAACTCATTAGCAGCTGATTTATCGACCTGATATATTTCATCTTCTATGTAGCGTCCTTTAGCGTTGGCTAAAGCATTATCATATAATTCATAAACATGAAGAGCAGTAGCATACATATTATCTTCGGTGCGAATCCCTAATGTTTCAGCAGGAATGAATCCTTGCCGGAGGTAATAATCCGGGTCACCGCAAAGTAAAATGGCACGAAATCCCATATCGAAAGCTCGTTCTTTGGTCAGCGCAATCATTTTTCCTCCAATACCTTTCTGTTGATATTCGGGAAGAACAGAAATAGGCCCCAGACTCAATACTTCATATTGGTTACCGTCATCTGCCATGATAAATGATTTAAGGCAGACCACATTGCCGACAATCTTGCCATTAAGTTCTGCAACAATATCGAGTTCCGGTACAAATTTGGGATGGTTACGCATGATATGGAGCAGATAATGTTCGTCACACCCCGGAGAAAAATGATTCCAAAAGGCTTCCCGTGTGACATTTTCGGTTTCATTATAATCCGAAGGTTGCTCAATTCTAAGTTTTATATCCATCTTATCAAATATATAGTTGCACAAATATAGAGAACAAAATTTGAATATTTACCTCTTTAAGGACGAATCTGTACATTATAGCAAGATGAGACAAAAACTCCCGATACAAAGTTTGAATATACACTAGTATCAGGAGTTTTGTGTATTGATGCATCAAGATTGTAGAGAATTAAACCTTGTTCATCTTTTGCGTGTACAGACTATTGATGATACCGTCGAACAGTCCGATGGTAGGTACAATAATTCCGGTGGCTTTTATATGAGTAGCTATCTCAAGAAATATTTCAGCAGCAGGTACAATAACATCGGCCCGGTCCGGTTTCAACTTATATTGCTTGATACACTGTTCGGTAGAGAGCTTTCAATGTTTCATATATATCTTGCAGTGATTTTTTTATTTCACTTTTGTTTCATACTGAAAGAGAACCGTCTAAATTTTTTGCAAAAATATCAATGTGGGATGTAATTGTCATAACGATATTATTACGAACTTATTACAATGTTTATTTGTTATTTTTATATATCAGTAGAAACACTTATATTCGCAAAAGTATTGGAACAGACTCGGTTAAAAAATATAGAATTTATGAAAACAATGAATTATTCCCTTATTCGTATTCTCTTTGCACTTGTGATAGGATTGGTGCTCGTTATTTGGCCAAATGCGGCTGCCAGCTATATTGTCATTACAGTTGGTGTTGCCTTTTTGATTCCTGGTGTTATCAGCCTTTTTGGCTATTTCGGCCGGAAAAGACAGGAAGGTGAGGCGGCTCCCCGTTTCCCGATAGAAGGAATCGGCAGTTTATTATTTGGACTTTGGCTGATTGTGATGCCTGAATTCTTTGCAGATGTTCTGATGTTTCTATTGGGATTTATCCTGATAATGGGAGGAGTGCAACAGATTGCTTCTTTATCGATGGCACGTCGGTGGATGCCTGTTCCGGGAGCGTTTTACCTGGTTCCTTCATTGATTCTTATTGCAGGTATCATCGCTTTGTTTAATCCGACAGGAGCACGTAATACTGCATTTATAATTATTGGTGTGAGTAGTTTGGTTTATTCGCTTACCGAATTAATCAACTGGTTCAAGTTTACCCGTCGTCGTCCGAAGACTCCGGTGGTACATGACGATGATGATATTGAGGATGCAAAGATAATCGAATAAAAAAGAAGAGGACTGCTTCACAGCACCCCTCCCCGCAAACTTAAAACAACCAACAAAAGAAATAGATAATTTCATAACGGTGAACTGTGAGTGGTAAACGGTAAATGCGTTGCAGTGCAATTTGTTCACCGTTTATCGTTCACCGTTCTTTTTCTCTATCTCACAAATAACAGTTCCCTGTATTTCGGAAGCGTCCACATCTGGTTGTCAACAATGAGTTCCAACTTATCGATGTGGTAGCGGATTTCTTCCAGTGCCGGAACGATCGTGTCGTGGTAGGCAATGGCCTTTTCTCGTTCGCTTTCTATCTTGTTCGCAACCTTACGAGCTTCAATCATTGCATCTACATGTTCCTTGATGAAGGCTGTGCGGTCGGCAATCTCTTCAATAAGTTCCAGGTTTTTAGCAGACAATTTCGCTGCCTTTTCTGCCGGGAAAAGAGATTGCATCTTATAGACATTATTAATTAAATCTGTTTGATATTGAGTGGCCACTGGAATGATATGGTTCATAGCCAAATCACCCAATACACGCGCCTCGATCTGAATCTTCTTCGTATACGTTTCCCATTTCACTTCGTTGCGGGCTTCCAGTTCTTTCTTTGTCATTACACCGGTAGCTTCGAACATGGCAATGGTTTCCGGTTTCAGGTAGTTATCGAAGATAACAGGAACACTGGTTTCGCAATCCAGTCCACGACGGGCTGCTTCTTTCTTCCATTCGTCGCTGTAACCATTGCCGTCAAAATGAATCGCTTTACATTCCTTGATATATCCACGGATAATTTCGAGAATGGCAGACACTTTAGGTTCTCCTTTTTCAATCAAAGCATCCACATCTTTCTTAAACTTCACCAATTGGTCTGCTACGGCAGAGTTCAATGCAATCATGGCAGACGCACAGTTTGCCTCGGAACCTACGGCACGGAACTCAAAACGGTTTCCGGTGAAAGCAAAAGGAGAGGTACGGTTACGGTCAGTATTATCAATCAATAATTCTGGAATCTGCGGAATATCCAACTTCATTCCCTGTTTGCCGCTAAGACTAATCAAATCATCTTTCGTACTGTTTTCAATGTGATCCAATACCTGCGACAATTGCTTCCCTAGGAAAGAGGAGATGATGGCAGGAGGTGCCTCATTAGCTCCCAGACGATGGGCGTTGGTAGCGCTGGAGATAGAAGCTTTCAACAATCCGTTATGATGATAAACTGCCATCAATGTGTTTACGACGAAGGTAACAAAACGCAGGTTATCTTCCGGAGTCTTACCCGGTGCCATTAATAAAATGCCCGTGTCAGTTCCCAAAGACCAGTTGTTGTGTTTACCCGATCCGTTGACGCCCTTAAAAGGTTTTTCATGAAGCAGTACGCGGAAACCATGACGGCGACTTACCTTACGCATCAATGACATAATCAGCAAGTTATGGTCGTTAGCAAGATTACACTCTTCAAAGATGGGGGCTAACTCGAACTGGTTCGGGGCAACCTCGTTGTGACGGGTCTTAACAGGAATACCCAGCTTTAACGCTTCAATTTCGAGGTCCTTCATGAAAGCGGCTACGCGGGTGGGGATAGCACCGAAGTAGTGGTCCTCCAACTGTTGGTTTTTGGCACTGTCATGTCCCATCAAAGTACGACCGGTCATTAGCAAGTCCGGGCGTGCGGCATACAATCCTTCGTCTACGAGGAAGTATTCCTGTTCCCAGCCCAAGTAAGCAACTACTTTTTTCACTTCCGGGTTGAAGTAACGACATACGTCTACAGCAGCTTTATCTACGGCACGCAATGCTTTCAGCAAGGGAGCTTTATAGTCGAGAGCTTCGCCGGTATATGCAATAAACACAGTTGGGATGCAAAGTGTATCATCTACAATGAAAGCAGGTGATGAGGGGTCCCATGCGCTGTAACCACGGGCTTCGAATGTGTTACGGATACCGCCATTCGGGAAAGAAGAAGCATCCGGTTCCTGCTGTACAAGCAGTTTACCAGTAAATTCTTCCATCATACCACCTTTGCCGTCATGTTCAACGAAAGCATCATGTTTTTCAGCTGTGCCTTCGGTCAGCGGTGCGAACCAGTGCGTATAATGAGTAACCCCCATTTCGATGGCCCATTTCTTCATGCCGGCAGCTACCTCGTCGGCAATACTGCGATCTAGCGGAGCACCGTTGTCAATGGCGTCAATCAGTGCATTGTATACCTTGCTGGGAAGGTATTTGAACATTTTCTCCTTGTTGAATACATACTTGGCGAAATACTCCGAAGGACGTTCGGCAGGTGTTGCTACCTCAACAGCTTTCTTTTTGAAGGCTGTCTCTACTACTCTGAATCTAAGTTTTGACATAATACCTGATTTGATTTGTTGTTAAATATGTTAGAGTAAATAATTACTTTGTTATGTGGTTCCCGGAAAGGCGATCAAACCTGTCCGGAAGTTTTTTCTGTTGATTAGCGGGGTAGTGATTAGTAGTAAGTTGTGCGTAGCTGTCTTTCACTAATCACTAAACCGTTCATCACTAAATTAGTTGTAAGCAGATTCTCCGTGTTCGTAAATATCAAGACCTTCTTCTTCGATACGTGCTGGAACGCGAAGTCCGTGAATCTTATCAAGCGTTTTGAAAATGATGAATCCCATGCCTGCTGCCCATGCACCTACTGTCAATGCTCCAAATATTTGTGCACCGAGGAATCCGAAACCGTAGCCATAGAATAAACCTTCACTGGTGGAGAACAAACCTGTAAGAATAGTTCCTAAAAAGCCACAAACACCATGTACAGAAGATGCACCTACCGGATCGTCTATCTTTAACACTTTGTCAATGAAGTCAACGGAGAATATCATTACAACACCACATATTGCACCTATTAAGGCTGCTCCTGCAGGAGATACTGCGTCACATCCTGCTGTGATGCCTACCAGCCCTGCCAAGATACCATTCAGTGTCAATGACAGGGAAGGTTTTCCATATTTCATCCAGCTCACTAACAGAGCGAAGAAACCACCGGCACAAGCAGCCAGATTCGTTGTCAGGAATACGTGGGAGATGGCGATAGCATCGGCTTCGGTTGCTGCTGCCAATTGAGAACCGGGGTTGAACCCGAACCATCCGAACCACAGAATGAATACGCCTAGTGCGGCAATAGTCAGGCTATGGCCTGGGATAGCTTTTGATTTGCCGTCTTTACCATATTTACCGATACGGGGACCAAGAATGGCAGCACCTACCAAAGCAATCCATCCACCTACAGAGTGAACGACCGTAGAACCGGCAAAGTCATGGAAGGTGGTTCCGAAGAGACTCATCATGAAAGAACCTTCTTCACCGTTCATCAACCAGCCTCCGCCCCATGTCCAGTGACCGGATATCGGATAAATCAGTACACTGATAAAGATGGTGTAGACGATATACATGGAGAATTTTGTACGTTCTGCCATGGCTCCTGATACAATTGTAGCTGCTGTCGCACAAAATACGGTTTGGAATATGAGGAATCCTTCGGTTGGCAGACCATTATCAATGAAAGAAAGGTCGAAGAAGTGGGGCATTCCGATGAATCCGCCTGCACCGAACATCAATCCGAAACCGATAAACCAGTATAGTAAAGAGCCGAACATGAAGTCTACAAAGTTCTTCATCAGAATGTTGGCAGTATTTTTCACTCTGGTAAAACCTGCTTCTACTAATGCAAATCCCGGCTGCATGAAGAATACGAGCATTGCTGCAAGCAACATCCATACAGTATTCAATCCAAGAGCTAATTCACCGACCGTATCGGGAGCTGCTGATGCTTCTTCAGCAGGAGCGGTAACGACTTCGGTAATTGTTTCTGTAACTGCTGCAACTGTATCGGCAGCAGCTGTGTTTTGTGCCGACATATCAGTAGTAAAACAGCACAAAATGAATATAGTAGTGGGTATCCACAGCTTTACGAAGCTATGGCTTTTATATTTTGTATCCATAATAGTATAATCTTATTTAACGTTCTTGTTCTGCATTGTAGAGGGCTATGTCACCACGTTCGGCAGTGCGTATGCGGATAGCGTCTTCGATAGGAATGACGAAAATACGTCCGTCACCGATTTCTCCGGTCTGTGCAGCTTTGATGATAGCCTGCACTGTTTTCTCGGTATTCTTGTCGCGCACGACAATAGAGATCAAAATTCGTTCAATGGTGCTGGTGTCATAAACTACGCCACGGTAGATACGTCCTTGCCGTGCTTTTCCAATGCCTCTTACATCGTAATAAGAGAACCATTCGATGTCCGCTTCGAGTAGGGCGTCTTTTACGTCCTCGAATTTGGTTTTACGGATGATAGCTTCAATCTTTTTCATATACCTTAAATATTAGTGTGTCCTGTAAAAGAAAGAGGTATAGGGCAGCGGCAGCCATAGCAGGTTACCATACAACAAACCGATAAAATCTAAACTCTAACTACCTTTTCTAATCCCTATACGCTCTTTGTATTGTAAATTCTCTCTCTTAAAAACTTAGTCCGAAAGCAAAGTAGGCTCCTTCAGTGCGTGGGTTCACTGTTACTTTGGCAAATGTCGGTACAGAGAAGGAATCTGTGATTTTAATCTCCTTGGATGCTCCGAGACTGATGTCTGTTACGCAGAATCCACTGGTATAGCCATTATAAAAAGTTGTTTCCCAGGGAACCATACCTAAATCTACTGTCCAGTCGAGACCTCCCAATTTGAAAGGTGCGCTAAGTGCGAGGTAAGAAGAATAAGCTCTTTTGCCGTTTTCTTTCACACCGTCGGCACCTGCAAAGTTTGTGTACCAGTTGACGGCTAGCGGACCGAAATCATATCCCACTTGTGCTTCAAATACATGTGCTGTAGAATAGGCCCCATATTGGAAATACTTATTGGTTGTATAAATCTCCTTTCCGTATTCATCTACATCCCCTGTATATGTTTTATCAAACCAATAATCCGTTATTGAAACACTAAATCCACCAATTGAATAACCGATAGTTAAGTCAAACTCTTTTGCATCTTTGGATTCAACTCCTACTGATCCCCATGCTCCGAGTGATAAACCTTTGTAAGAGATTCCCAGTGAAGGCTGGACGCTAACTCCGCCTAAATTCTGACCGCGCCAGATGTAACCACTTACCAAATCTGCCCCAACGGAAGCTTCTACCTTATCTTGTGCCATCATTGTAGACGGGACAAGTCCTGACAGTAATAATGCTACTGTTATTACCCCCAATTTGTTGTTAATCGTCGTTTTCATCGTCTTTTTACCTTTAAAAGTTAGAAAAAATGTGGATGTACGGTCCATTTGTTATATAGTAGCGCGCAAAATACTATCGTTTTTTATAGATAACTGATTATGGATAACTGATCCTGCAGGAATGATGATGTCCGTTTAATGGGGCATGTTGAACTTTCTATTTCCCGCTATCCATTATTCATTCAATCAGAGCCAGTTTTTTATTCTTCTCATCGCTTCGATACAGTCGTTGCGTTCGCCGAATGCAGTTAAACGGATATACCCTTCACCGCTTGGCCCGAAACCTACACCGGGAGTACCGACCACATTGGCTTCATACAACATCTGTTCGAAGAATCGCCATGAAGAAAGTCCGTTCGGAGTTTTCACCCACAAGTAGGGAGCGTTGACGCCGCCGTATACTTTCAGTCCTGTGGCTTCCAATCCTTCCTTCATGATTTTTGCGTTGGTCATATAATAGTCGATTGTTTTCTTAATCTGTGCCTTGCCTTCTGCACTGTAAACGGCTTCTGCTGCCCGTTGGGTAATATAAGAAGTGCCGTTAAACTTAGTACACTGGCGACGGTTCCACAATCTGTTGAGTGGTATGCGATCGCTTCCAGAGTGGCGGCAGTGAGCTCTTTCGGAACCACGGTATATCCGCAGCGTACTCCTGTAAATCCTGCCGTTTTTGAAAAACTACGGAATTCAATCGCGCACTTTTTAGCTCCCTTAATCTCATAGATAGAGTGGGGGACATTCTCGTCCTGGATATATGCCTCGTAAGCGGCATCGAACAGAATCAGTGTATCGTTTGCTAAGGCATAATCCACCCACTTTTTCAGTTCCGGTTTGGTTAAGGTGGTCCCTGTCGGGTTGTTCGGATAACAGAGATAAACGATGTCTATCCGTTTGTCCGGAATTTCCGGGATAAAGTTGTTCTCACTTGTGCAAGGCATATAAGTAACGTTGCTCCATTTACCCGTTTCTTCTTCCAATACTCCGGCGCGTCCGCACATAACGTTACTGTCTATGTAAACCGGATAAATGGGATCTGTAACACCTACGCTATTGTCGTGGCGAAGAATATCACCTATATTTCCGGTATCGCTTTTAGCCCCGTCACTGACAAAAATCTCGGATGCCGAGAAATGAATCCCGCGTGGAGCGAAATCGTTCTTTATGATTGCTTCAATCAGAAAATCATATCCCTGTTCAGGACCATATCCGCGGAATGTATCTTTGCCGGCCAGTTCTTCTACCGCTTTATGCATTGCTTCTATACAGGCTGGAGGAAGTGGCTGCGTAACGTCGCCGATACCTAGCCGGATGATGTCCTGTTTGGGATGCGTTATCCTGAAAGTATTTACCTTTTTCGCTATATCCGAGAATAAATAACTTCCCGGTAATTTTAAAAAATGCTCGTTTACTAATGCCATCTTGTTATTGTTTTAAGTTTCTATTACTATTCATTCTCAACTCTCCATTCTCAACTCTCAACTTCTTCAACAATTTCCCCATCGAAAACCTTGGTTGCCGGTCCGGTCATTAATATATGTCCGGAGGTTTCATCCCATTCGATGGTGACTGTCCCTCCATCCATTATCACATCGCTTTTTCTTCCTGCAAGTCCGTTGATGAAGGCGGTTACTGCTGTGGCGCAGGCACCTGTTCCGCAAGCTTGAGTAATTCCCGATCCTCTTTCCCACACTCTCATCCGTATGGTGTCTTTACCGACGATCTGTGCAAACTCTACATTCGTTCTGTCGGGAAAGAGAGGATGATTCTCCAGTTCAGGACCGATTTCCGGCAGATTAATTCGGGTAATGTCATCAATAAATGTGACAAGATGAGGATTGCCCATTGATACTTTAGTAGATTGGAAAGGATATTTCTTTCCCCAATCAATCTCTCCTGTTTCTTGCGGACTGCCCATATCTACGGTGACTGTACTGACTATTTTCCCTCTACCTGCAATTTCAGAATTTTAATTCCCGATAGTGTATCCAAAGTTATTTCTGTTTTATCAGTCAATCCGTATTCATATACATATTTGCCTACGCAGCGGCTACCATTGCCACACATCATTGCTTCCGAACCGTCGGCATTGAAAATACGCATACTGAAATCCGCTTTATCAGAGACACCAATCAATATAAGTCCATCGCTTCCGATTCCTGTATGAAACTTGCTCCATTCGATTGCCTTCTTTTCAGGGTCTGCTATCGGACATCTGGTCGTGTCTACATATATGTAGTCATTTCCTGCTCCATGCATTTTGGTAAACTTGATTTTTGTTGTCATTTTGATTGGTATTTATTGGTTGTTGTATCCTTTTGTTTTATTACAATGCAAAGATATGACTTTTTGATTTAACTTTTGATGAAAAGATGTCTAATCTCTATTTATTTTATACGATCTTACAATCGCGGGAAATAAAGCCATGTTTTGTTATAAATTGAAATTATGCATACCTTTATATTAATAAACTGTTATTTGCTTGATTTGTTTTGCATATCCTTCCATAATATATGAAGAATATTTGGGGTAAATCAGTCCTTGTTATTCGATCTAAAATGTGAATTTTCGCTTTTACAATAGGTCGATATGCTAGTGATTTTCGCTTTTTATATTATCATATTGCTTGTTTTGCAGTTTGTCAGAACCTTTTTGTTATAGCATTGTTTAGTTACTTAATAAATATAATAATGTAGCAATATGGATATAGAGAAACAATTGGAAGTTGCGGCGCAGAGCGATCATTTGGTATTGATTGTGTTTATGCCGACTGGTCACCTCATTACGAATGGATAGGGCCTGTGCTCCGTACTTATGAACGGAGAGTCATTGAATTGATTAACGTGAATATCGAGGAAAATAAAACTGTAGCCGATTCTCATAATATAGATACGGTGCCTGCGTTCCTTCTGTTGCATAAAGGACATGAATTGTGGAGGCAGGTAGGAGAGTTGACCATAGGAGAGTTGAAAGAGGTATTGGAAGATTTTAAATAAGTCCTGTTTGAATTTTATGTAAGAAGCACCATTATACAGCAAATAAATATGTATAATGGTGCTTCTTGTATCTATCGAATATTTGCAAAAGTTTCTGTCGGCTTTTTACATTTTCTGAGAGTAACTATTTTAGTATTTCCTGTGCCACAGTCGGCTCGTTGGTCGTAATGAAATCCACCTTTTGGTCTATGAGCCACTTCTGTCTTCTGCTTTATCTACAGTCCATACATTGACTTTCAGTCCGAGATCATGGGCTTCTTTGATCCATTCGGGATGTTTCTTGATTACTCCCATGTGATAGTCGAGTCCGGCTGCACCGAGGTCTTTCAGTTCTTTGGGAGATAGCTCGCCGTTGAGATAGAATACCGGAGTTCCGGCAGGTGCCAGGCGGATAAACTCTTTCATGGCGTGCAGTGAGAAAGTGATATATTCCATACGGTTTTCCAGTCCCATCTTTGTTACTAGAGCAAGAATTTCCTGTACGGCTTTCGTTTCACGCTTTTTGCTGTTAAGTGCTTTTAGTTCCAATATAAGTTTGGTATTGCATTTTTTACCGGCTTCCAGATACTGTTCCAGGCTGGGCAGGTTCTCTCCGTTCGATAGTTTCA
>ENA-OQJX01000260-OQJX01000260.1-human-gut-metagenome-genome-assembly--contig:-NODE-260-length-32589-cov-6.118477_pt1 | contig 32589 bp, 38 predicted proteins | sample MGYA00242615_ERZ504782 | MGnify/ENA primary metagenome ERZ504782 (study PRJEB26092, sample SAMD00036354) | human gut metagenome | host: Homo sapiens | study: EMG produced TPA metagenomics assembly of... | reverse complement strand
TAAATGTAAATAATAAATATGATAAAATTTCTTTTGTAAAAGAAGATACGATTAATTGTATTGATGAATATCGCAAACATTTTATAATAAATGATGTTCCAATTACTTATTGTGATGTTCCTCCGAAATTGGATCTATCGTCTGAACAATATCTTAATTTAATTTGCAAACAATTGTCAAAGTCAAATTGTGATGATAAATATTTAACTCTTCTTGTACTGATTGATGAAGAAGGTTTGCCAAATTGTATTACTATCATGGATACAAAAGTCTTTAATAAAGAAAAGGGGATATCTGAATTTGACGCATCTCTCATTCTTGAATGGAGTAATAAATTAAAATTTGTTCCAGCGAGGAATGGTGATAGGTCTGTTTGTAGCTATTATTTTTTAACAGCAAAAAAAGATTCAACAACAGGAGAATGGGCTTTTCCTTCTTACTTTAAGTGAATAAATGCAAGTTGTTTTATATGCAAAATAATTCTAAAAAGTCATTGGTGCGTATGTATGTAATGGATAATCTTTTTTATAATAGGAATATTACGTGTTATCTGCTTATACAGGAAACAAGGAAGGAGTTTTGTATTACTCTGGAAGAACACGCGTTTGGCAGTGATATTGTTTTATGTTTGTTTTTATCGTTTGGTTCAATTTGTACGGATGATAATCATTTTATTTTAAATGATGTAATGACTAATTCAACTATAGTGTTAAGGAAGAATGATTCAGATCTTATTGTAGATAAAGGATTTTTATTTATGAAAGAAAAATGTTTTGTATATGAGGATGAATATAATTATTTTGAGTATGAATATTTTTTGGACATAAAGAAAGAATATAAGAGTAAAGAGGAAAATAGAAAACGATATTTAAGTAAATTGAGTATGGATAAAATTCCTCTGCAATTAGGGGATTATTATAATCAACATCTTCATGTTTGTTTAGATAAGGGCTTTTATTATCAAATCTATTTTTTGATAGAACGTTATGTCGCTAAGATTGCAGAAGGAAAATGGGAGAAGATTGGGAATAAGCTTTTATTGCATGACACATCTTTAGAATGCGATTTTGTATATCTGATCGAGTCGGATTACTTGTATCCTATTTTTGCTCCGAACGATTTGAATGAAACAGATCGGTACTCATTAGGTATTATGTATCCATTCATTAACAGGTAATTATGAAGATGTCGCGAAAACTTGTAACGCAAGTCCTAGTGCTGAATCCAATGATGCCCTATTGAAAAGTAGGATGTTATAAGAATTTGATGTTGTTGAAGGTGATTATAATATTAGCAAGATGACTACAAAACCAGGTGATCTTTTATTATACGATAGTTTTTTGCTTGTATATCCATGTGTGTAGAATATTAAAAAAGATATGAAGACGATTTTATTTATGTTACTCGTTGCTTTGGATGGGATTGCTCAGGAAGGTTTGTTAATAACTCGGATTTCTAGTTCACCCGTATTTAAAGGTGATTTGATTCATTTTATACAAACAAACATTCGATATCCTTCATCGGCTGTTTTGGATTCTGTTCAAGGCAGGGTTAATGTTGAATTTATAATTGATACCATTGGTTATACATTTAATCATAGAATCCTTAAAGGTGGAATTCGGGAAGATTTGAATCAAGAGGCTTTAAGGGTGACTCGGCTGATAAAATTTGATACTCCGGCTTTTCAGAAAGACAAGCCTGTAGTAATAAAATATGTAGTACCGGTTGATTTTAAATTAAAATATAAGACTGAAGATGAATGTAGGTAAATTTATGCTCTTTCTGCTCCTGCCTATCTTTTTAGGCAGTTGTGCGCCCAAAGTGTTGACGCACATAGAAAAGAAGTATCCTTCCCGTATTGCTGCGGATGAAGTCCATTTGTATGGAGTTGGGCAAACCGTGCCGGAAACGGCAGAGCGGATCGGGAGTGTACAAGTCGTGGACGGTGGGGCATCCACCAAATGTAATTATGAACAAGTAGTGGCATTGGCAAAATTGGAGACGGCGAAGAATGGCGGGAATGCTTTGGCATTGATGGATCATCGGAAGCCATCGTTACTGGGTAGCAGCTGTCATCAGATTGCAGGCGATATGCTTTGGATCGGAGATACGGCAAATTGGGAAATGGGGATAGGTTCTGATTTGTCTGCTCCGGTTGGTGATAAAAATACTACCGGTGTGGTTAAAAGTGATTTTCAGCATAGTACTTTCTATGTTAATGTAGGTTATGCTTTTATAACCAGCAAATTTTATCTTCCCTCGGGTACGTCGGGTAATCCTAAAAACGGTATGGATTGGCAATTAGGTTATGATTGGGTGGCAAGGAGTGGCTTTGGCGCCGGGTTGATGTATTCGGGCTATAAGTCATCCTTTACGTATTCGAATGTGGATGTGAAAGTGGGACTTGCATACGTGGCGCCTCAGTTTGTGATGAAACAAAAAGTAGGTCGTTGGGGGATTGAAGAAAAATTCGGTATTGGTTATTTCAAGTATCGGGAATCAGCGAAAGGCACGAGCGCTTCTCTTTCGGGTGTGGGGTATGATTTCTTGTTCGGGGCGGAATATTATCTGTCTGACCACGTCGGGATCGGAGCGAACCTTGGATATATCGGAGGCTCTTTACCGAAGCAAGATTCTGCGGAGTATGGAGATGAGGAGCATACCGGAATCTTTCGTTTGCACATTGATGCCGGAGTGCGGTTTCATTTCTGATCGGCGGATTTGATAACCGGGAGAGGCTGAATCAGGTTCGGTTTCTCCCGGTTGGGTTGTCCGTCAGAAATCCAGTTGATATCCGATGCATGGATATGTTTGGATGCTGATGCATTTATCTTGCGTGAATTTTTTGCGGAGTTGTGAGATAATATTATTCAGGCTTTCTTCGCTCAAATCGTTTCCCCATATTTCTTCGAGCAGTTGTTTGCGTGTGACTACCTGTTTTTTATTGGAGTATAGCTTTTGTAGAACCAGAAATTCTTTCGGAGATAGTTTTTCAATCTTTTTATCCGGACAAATCAAAAGATGTTTGGTCGTGTCTACCTGATAAGTATCGATCGTCCACATCGCTATCGTCTGTTTTTCGGGCTGTTGCAATAGTTTTCGAATCTGGAATATCAATTCCGTAATGTCATACGGTTTTTTGATGTAGTGGTTGGCTCCTGTGTCGTAGCTCCGGATGATCTCTGTCCCGTCGGTATGCGAAGAGGCTATGATAACTGGGAGTTGCGGGTATTGTGAGCGGATAGCTGGAAGGATGTCGAGGCAGTTTTGATTGTTTACTTTAATATCCAATATCAGCAAATCCGGCAGCAGGGAAGCCAAACTGTCTTGAAGCCCATTTAATGTTGTCCTGAAATCTACTTCAAATCCGTTTTCTGCCAAGGCTTGTGTGATCAAATTCCCTAAGATTTGATCGTCTTCGATGTATATGAGTTTGTTGTTTGTCATTCCCTTTTTTTGTTTTAGGAAGCAAGATAATAAAAACATCACATATGACATAGGATGAGGGTACCTCTTTTTATTTTAAACAAAAACAACATACCCCTCTTTTGTCAATCCCCTAATTATAACTACTTTTGTGGCTGAAGAAAAAGTAAAAACTAAAGTATGAAAAAGATTAGAGCTGCCATTGTTGGATATGGCAATATTGGAAAGTATGTATTGGAAGCCCTGGAAGCTGCTCCCGATTTTGAAGTAGCTGGTGTTGTACGTCGTAATCCGAATGATATTCCGGATGAATTGAAAGGATATACCGTCACTGATACTATCACGAAGTTGGATAAAGTAGATGTAGCTGTTCTGGCAACTCCGACACGTAGCGTAGAGACTTACGCCAAAGAAATACTTTCTCTAGGCATCAATACGTGGATAGTTTCGATATCCACGGAGGTATTGTTGATTTGCGCCGTTCGCTCGATGCTGTAGCGAAAGCTCATAATACCGTTGCTGTCATCTCTGCCGGATGGGACCCGGGAAGCGACTCTATCGTTCGTGCTTTGTTGCAGGCGATCGTTCCGAAAGGAATTACATATACGAATTTCGGACCGGGTATGAGTATGGGGCATACTGTTGCTGTGAAAGCCATCGAAGGTGTTAAGGCTGCCTTGTCTATGACAATCCCGATGGGGACAGGCGTCCATCGCCGTATGGTTTATATCGAAGTGGAAGAAGGATATGATTTCGATAAAGTAGCTGCTGCCATCAAGGCGGACGACTATTTCGTGCATGATGAAACGCATGTGATCCAGGTTGACTGTGTGGATGACCTGAAAGATATGGGACATGGCGTGAACCTTGTTCGTAAAGGTGTTTCCGGTAAAACGCAGAACCAGTTGATCGAATTCGACATGAAGATCAACAACCCGGCTCTTACTGCCAGATACTGGTTTGTGTTGCACGTGCAAGTTTCAAACAACAGCCCGGTGCCTACACGATGATCGAATTGCCGGTGATCGATATGCTTTATGGCGAAAGAGAAGACTTAATAAAGAAACTGGTTTAAATGAATTGACAATGGATAATTGACAATTGACAATTAGGGGGATCCGGTTGTACAAATTGTCAATTGTCTGTTGTCAATTGTTAATTGATAAAGATTATGCTTGATTTTATTACCTGGACGGCTGATCCCGCCATCTTTTCCATTGGTTCGCGTGAGATACGCTGGTATGGACTGGCGTTTGCCATCGGTTTCCTGATCGGTTACAAGATCGTGGAAAAGATGTGGAAAAGAGAGAAACTCAATCCTGCATGGATAGACTCCCTGCTGATTTATACGATGTTGGGGACAGTGATCGGTGCCCGTTTGGGGCATTGTCTGTTTTATGCTCCGGATTATTATCTGGCGAATCCGCTCGAAATTCTGAAAGTTTGGGAGGGAGGACTTGCCAGTCATGGGGGAACGTTGGGTATAATCATCGCCATCTATTTTTACTCTAAACGGGTGAGCCATCGGAGCATGCTTTGGGCATTCGACAAACTGGTGGTTCCTACCGGCCTTGTGGCTGCCATGATTCGTTTAGGAAACTTGATGAATCATGAAATATATGGACATCCGACAGATCTGCCTTGGGGATTTCGTTTTATTGAAAACCTGCATGCTTGGAAAAGAGGAGCAGCTCCCGTTTTTACCGTTCCCAGCCATCCAACACAGCTCTATGAAGCCGCCAGCTATTTGGTGACTTTCGCTATTTGTATGTGGCTCTACTTCAAAAAAGATGCCTGGAAGAAGGAGGGACTTATCTTCGGCGTATTTATGATTTGCGTATTCGGTTCGCGCTTCTTCATTGAGTTTTTGAAAAATAACCAGGAAGAGTTCGAGGCTGATATGATGCTGAATATGGGGCAATGGCTCAGTATTCCGTTCATCTTGGTCGGTGTCTATTTCGTATGGCGTGCCATGCGGCTTGGAAAAGAAATGAAGAAGAATTGATTCTTTAATTATTAATTTTTAATTATTCATTGTCAACGTGTATAAGTTAAAAGAAATAGCAGATAAAGTTTACTATGTAGGGGTAAATGACCGGCAAAAAGCTCTCTTTGAGAATATGTGGCCTTTGCCTTACGGTGTATCTTATAATTCCTATCTGATCGTGGACGAAAAAACGGTTCTGGTCGATACGGTGGATGTGTGTTATTCCGATATTTTCCTGAAAAAAATAGCGGATGCTCTCGACGGGCGTCCTTTGGATTTTTTGATAGTGAACCACATGGAACCGGATCATGCGGGCAGTATCCGTTTGTTGCGCCAGCAGTATCCGGATGTCCAGATTGTCGGAAATAAGCAGACTTTCGGTATGTTGAATGGGTATCATGGTATTTCGACGGGATTGTATGAAGTGAAGGAAGGAGACACTCTGAGCGTGGGACATCACCAACTGTCTTTCTATATGGCTCCGATGGTACACTGGCCGGAAGTAATGGTCACTTACGATTCGACTGATAAAATCCTGTTCTCTGCCGATGCCTTCGGTACTTACGGAACGTTGGATGGCGGTGTGATCGACTCTGAAATGAATGTGGAACATTATTGGGAGGAAATGCTCCGTTATTATTCCAATATCGTCGGTAAATATGGAAATCCGGTACAGCGTGCTTTGCAGAAGTTGTCGGCTTTGGATATCCGGACGATTTGTTCGACTCACGGCCCGGTTTGGCGCGAATATGCAGCGAAGGCGATCGATATTTATGACCGTATGAGCGTTATGAAGGTGAAGAAGGTGCGACAATCGTGTACGGTAGCATGTATGGCAATACTGAACAGATGGCAGAAGCGATTGCCGCTTCTTTGGCCGCGAACGGGGTGAAGAATATCGTCATGCACAATGTGAGCAAGAGCCCTGCATCTTATGTCTTGAAAGATATTTTCAAATATAAGGGATTGATAATCGGTAGTCCGACTTACAGTAACCGCCTGTTCCCGGAAATCGAATCAATTCTGGATAAGATCGAAACACGTGAAGTGAAACATCGTCTTTACGGTTATTTCGGCTCTTTCACCTGGGCGGGAGCTGCGGTGAAAAACTTAGCGGCATTCGGTGAGAAGATGAAATGGGAAGTTGTAGGGGCTCCGGTTGAGCAGAAACAAGCTCTGAAGGCAGATAAGTATGAAGAATGTTGGGCTTTGGGAGAAGAAATGGCCAGAAAATTGAAAATAGAGAATTGAAAATGGAAAATTCTTGGTTAGATAGAATAAAGGTGTTACCTTTAGGCACGAAAGAATTAAATTAAACGTAAACGTATGAGACTAATTATTGAACCTAATTACGAGCAACTATCAAAGTGGGCTGCTAATTATGTCGCTGCTAAGATTAAGAAAGCGAATCCTACGGCAGAGAAACCATTTGTATTGGGCTTGCCTACCGGCTCATCTCCTTTGGGCATGTACAAAAATCTGATCGAACTGAACAAACAGGGTGTGATCTCTTTCCAGAATATCATCACTTTCAACATGGACGAATATGTAGGTTTGCCGGAAGATCATCCTGAAAGCTATCAATTCTTTCATGTGGAATAACTTTTTCAGCCATATCGACATCAAGCCGGAGAATGTGAATATTCTGAATGGAAACGCAGAAGATCTGGAAGCCGAATGTGCTGCTTACGAAGAAAAGATGAAAGCTGCCGGTGGCGTGGATCTGTTCCTGGGCGGTATCGGTCCTGACGGACATATCGCTTTCAACGAGCCGGGTTCTTCTTTATCTTCCCGTACCCGTGTAAAGTCTTTGACAACTGATACGATCATCGCTAATTCCCGTTTCTTCGACAACGATGTCAACAAAGTTCCGAAGACTTCCGTTACGGTCGGTGTTGCTACGGTGTTGGATGCAAAAGAGGTGCTGATCATGGTGAACGGTCACAACAAAGCTCGTGCTTTGCAGCAGGCTGTTGAAGGTGCGGTAAACCAGATGTGGACTATCACAGCTTTACAGATGCATCCGAAGGGAATTATTGTTGCCGATGAAGCTGCCTGCGCAGATCTTAAAGTCGGTACATATAACTATTTCAAAGATATTGAGAAAGATAATCTTTGTCCCTGCTCTTTATTGAAGTAAATTTTTTTTATTCATAATAGTTTTGATTTAACATCGAAAGGCTGTGTCTGTGATAGATGCGGCCTTTCTTATTGGTTGAACATGTCTTTGTTGTAGAAGTTCATGATTGAAATCAGTTGATCGTGGGCGATTTGTGCGGGGCTGTCGGGGTTCAGATCCATCGCTGTAAGATAGTTGTTCAGGGCCTGCCGGATATCCCCTTTTTTGCGATAGGCATTGCCACGTAAATAATACGCTTCATCGGAAGATGCGTTTTTTTCTATGTATTCGTCCAACAAACGGATTGCTTCATCTGTTTTACCGTCGGTAATGAGTTGTTTAATAGTTTCCATCTCGAGATTTATGATTTATAATTTATGAATTATAGATGCCGATTTGGGCAGATAAAGTGCAAATTTAAATCATAAATCATAAATGATAAATCATAAATCATAGATTTTGTGTAAGTTTGCATCCGATTTCAAAAAGATAAGACGTTATTATGCAAAAAAATCTGGTAATAGTGGAGTCACCCGCTAAGGCAAAAACCATTGAAAAGTTCCTCGGAAAAGATTATAAGGTTATGTCGAGCTATGGTCATATCCGCGATCTGAAGACGAAAGAGTTTAGTATTGACATCGAACATGACTATACTCCGCAGTATGTGATTCCGGCCGACAAAAAGAAGCTGGTCAGCGAACTAAAATCCGAAGCCAAGTCAGCCGAACAGGTATGGCTCGCTTCCGATGAGGACCGCGAGGGAGAAGCAATATCCTGGCATCTGTATGAAGTGTTGGGACTGAAACCCGAAAATACCAAACGTATCGTCTTTCATGAAATTACTAAGAATGCCATTCTGCATGCTATTGAAACCCCACGCGATATCAATATTAATTTGGTGAACGCCCAACAGGCACGCCGTGTGTTGGACCGTATCGTGGGATTCGAACTTTCGCCGATTTTATGGCGTAAGGTAAAGCCGGCTTTATCGGCCGGGCGCGTACAATCGGTGGCTGTTCGTCTGATTGTGGAGCGGGAGCGGGAGATCAATGAATTTGTGAGTGAGGCGGCTTTCCGGGTGATTGCAAATTTCATCCTGCCTGATGGAACGACGGTGTTGAAAGCCGAGTTGAATCGCCGTTTAAAGGATAAGAAAGAGGTGGAAGCCTTTTTGGAATCCTGTAAGAATGCTTCGTTTACGATTGACGATATCACGACGAAGCCGGTAAAGAAATCGCCAGCTCCTCCTTTTACGACTTCCACTTTGCAGCAGGAAGCGGCTCGTAAGTTAGGATACTCCGTGTCGCAGACGATGATGATCGCACAACGTTTATATGAATCAGGATTGATCACTTATATGCGTACCGACTCCGTGAACTTGAGTGATCTGGCATTGGGTACGGCGAAAGAGGCTATTTTTGAAACATACGGTGAGAAATATTATAAGTTCCGCCAATATCATACCAAAAGCAAGGGAGCACAGGAAGCGCATGAGGCGATTCGTCCGACCTATATCAGTAATGTGGAGGCAGGAAGCTCTTCGCAGGAAAAGAAGTTGTATGAACTGATCCGTAAACGTACGATCGCTTGCCAGATGGCGGATGCCGAATTGGAGCGCACGACTATTTCGGTCGGTATCAGCGGGCAGACGGAACGTTTTGTCGCTGTCGGCGAAGTAATCAGTTTCGAAGGTTTCCTTCAGGCTTATATGGAAAGTAACGACGACGAAGTGGAGAAGGAACAGGAAAACGGCTTGCTTCCTCCGGTAAAACTTCATGAAGTCCTGTCGTTGAAAGATATCGTGGCAACAGAACGTTTCACGCAACGGCCTCCGCGCTATACGGAAGCCAGCCTGGTTCGCCGTTTGGAGGAACTGGGTATCGGACGTCCGTCCACCTATGCACCGACTATCCAGACGATCCAGAACCGCGAATATGTGGTGAAAGGAGATAAGGAAGGCGTGGAACGTACTTACACGATTATTTCGCTGTCCAAGGGAAAGATCAAGGAGACGGAGAAGACTGAGATGGTCGGGGCCGACCGCAATAAACTGATGCCGACCGACATCGGTACGGTAGTAAACGACTTTCTTATGGAGTATTTCCCGGATGTCTTGGATTACAACTTTACGGCCAGCGTAGAAAAGGAATTCGACTCGGTTGCGGAAGGAGAACTGGTCTGGACAAAAGCTATCGATAAATTCTATAAGATTTTCCATCCGATCGTAGAGGCTACGGCTGCCGTTAAGACCGAACATAAAGTAGGGGAACGTCAACTAGGCATCGATCCGAAGAGCGGAAATCCGGTGTTTGTGAAGATCGGACGTTACGGTCCTGTCGTTCAGATCGGAGTGGCCCATGCTGACGACAAAGAGGCGCCGAAACCTCAGTTTGCCTCTCTGATGAAAGGCCAGTCCATCGATACGATTACATTGGAAGAGGCTTTGAAACTCTTCGACCTTCCTCGTACGGTCGGTGAATATGAAGGTAAGGTGATGGTGGCTGCCGTCGGTCGTTTCGGGCCGTTTATCCGTCATGACGGTAAATTCGTTTCTATTCCGAAAGATTTGAATCCGCTTACGATCACGGCTGAGGAAGCAATCGCCCTGATCGATGGTAAAAGGGAAAAAGACGAACAACGGTTTATCAAGAAGTTTGAGGAAGATCCGGAGATGGAAATCCTGAAAGGTCGTTTTGGTCCTTATATCTCTTATCAGAAAGCGAACTATCGTATTCCGAAGACGATAACCGACCCGGCTTCCCTGACACTGGAAGATTGTAAGAAGATCATAGCGGAAGCGGGTGAAAAGCCGGCGACAAAGAAGGCAACGCGTAAAAAGAAAGCTTGATAAAAGAAAAAGAACCCGATTCGCGTCATCTGTGAACCGGGTTCTTTTTGATTGTAGCCGGCATTGTTTGTTTGCCGGCATATATTACATTCTTTCCGGAACCTCGATCCCCAATAACGACATGGCCGATTTGACAATCTTGGCTACGTTGGCGGAGAGGACAAGGCGGAACTCCTTCACTTCTTCATTCTCTTCGCGGAGGATAGAGAAATCGTGATAGAACTGGTTGTATTCTTTTACCAGGTCGTACGTGTAGTTGGCGATGAGGGCGGGGCTGTATTCCTTTCCTGCTTCGCGAACGACGGAAGCGTAGTCGGCTATCATCTGGATCAGGTTTTCTTCCTTTTCGGAGATAGTAGTCGTTGTCGGTAGTTGTTCCGGTAAAACGATGCCCTGCTCGGCTGCTTTGCGCAAAACGGAACGGATGCGGGCGTAGGTGTATTGGATGAACGGACCGGTATTACCGTTGAAGTCGATCGATTCTTTCGGGTTGAAGGTCATGTTCTTGCGCGGATCCACTTTCAGAATGAAATATTTCAATGAACCGAGGCCGACCATGCGGGCAATGTTTTCGGTTTCTTCCGGTGTCATCTCGTCCACTTTGCCCAACTCCTGCGAGATTTCGCGGGCTGTACCCACCATCTCTTCCATCAGGTCGTCGGCATCGACAACCGTTCCTTCGCGGCTTTTCATCTTGCCTTCCGGCAGTTCGACCATGCCGTAAGAGAAATGTACAAGGCCTTTGCCGAATTCGAAACCTAATTTATCCAACAGGATGGACAATACCTGAAAATGGTAGTTCTGTTCGTTTCCTACCACATAGATCATTTTGTTGATAGGGTAGTCGTCGAAACGCAATTTGGCAGTTCCGATATCCTGTGTCATGTAGACGGAAGTGCGTCGGCACGGAGCAGCAGTTTTTCATCCAGGCCGTCTTTTGTCAGGTCTGCCCATACGGAACCGTCTTCACGGCGGTAGAAAATGCCCTTGTCGAGTCCTTCCAGCACTTTGCCCTTACCTTCCAGGTAGGTCTGTGATTCGTAATAGATCTTATCGAAGTTTACGCCCATCATTTTGTATGTCTCGTCGAATCCGGCGTACACCCAGTTGTTCATCATTTCCCAAAGAGCACGTACCTCCTTGTCGCCGGCTTCCCATTTGCGGAGCATATCGCGTGCTTCGGCCATCAGGGGAGAAGCGGCTTCGGCTTCTTCTTTTGTCATGCCTTTTGCTTCGAGAGCGGCAGTCTCTTCTTTCAGTTTATTGCTGAAAAGGACATAGAAATCACCGATCAGGTGGTCGCCTTTCTTGCCGGCCGTTTCGGGAGTCACGCCGTTGCCCCATTTCTGCCAGGCGAGCATGGACTTGCAGATATGGATACCGCGGTCGTTTACGATGTTCGTCTTTACCACTTTATTGCCGTTTGCCTTCATGATCTCGGACAGGCTGTAACCCAATAGGTTGTTGCGTACGTGTCCGAGGTGGAGCGGCTTGTTGGTATTGGGGGAAGAATATTCGATCATAACCAGCGGAGACTGTTCCGTTACGGGAACGATCCCGTATGACGGCTGTCCGTTGATCCCGTTTAATAAATCGATCCAGCAGGCACAAGCGATGGTCAGGTTGAGGAATCCTTTGATTACATTAAATTCGGCTACAGCCGGTTCATGCCGGAGCAGGTATTCGCCAATTTCCTGAGCTGTCTGTTCCGGTGATTTCTTCGACATGCGGAGGAAGGGAAAAACTACCAGAGTCAGATGTCCTTTGAACTCTTTTTTTGTCTTTTGCAGTTGCACCTGGTTGGCCGTTACATCGGCACCATACAGTTCTTTTATGCCGGTAATAATCGCACCGGTAATCTGTTGTTCGATAACCATATTCGTTTAGTATATGTTCGGATTTATTTTGTCTACAAAGGTACAGGTTTATTTTGTAAAAACCATAAGATTGGTGTGGGTTGGAAAGAGATAACTATGATTTGATAAAGTAACCGGCATGCAATAAAAAAGGCATTCCGATGGTGGAGTGCCTTTTTACTATTGAGAGTGTGAGACTAATTTACTTGATGATTTCTGTCAATTCGGCACCAGCTTTAAATTTAACTGATTTGCGTGCCGGAATTTCGATTGGTTGTTTAGTCTTCGGGTTAACACCTTTACGTGCAGCTTTTTCAGCAACAGAGAAAGAACCAAAACCTAAAAGGCTACTTTGCCGCCTTCTTTTAATTCACTAGATACTGTTTCAACAAAGGCTTCTACAGCTTTCTTTGCATCAACTTTGCTTAAACCGGATTTTTCCGCTACAGCATTGATAAATTCTGTTTTGTTCATGATGGTTTGATAATTAATATATTAAACAATTTTTGTGATAGCCTAAAAAGTCGGTGTCAAATGTAATTCTATTTTGATATATCGCAAAGAAAAAAAGAGTTTTTTTTATTGATTTACTATGTTTTAGTGCTATTTTGTCAGAAAACTACCAAAATATATATACCTTTGTCCTTAAATTGATAAATATATGATGAATCAAAATAGTTCGGGATTCCTGAGCAGCATCCCGATGGTTACGAAAAACCTTATCATTATCAACCTGTTGTTTTGGGTAGCGAGCCTTGTTTTACCTAAAGTCGGGATTGATTTAGTCCAGTTATTCGGACTGCACTTTCCGGGTGTGAAGGATTTCTATCCTTTTCAGTTTGTGACTTATATGTTCATGCATGATACCCATTCGTTTGCGCACGTGTTTTTCAATATGTTTGGTGTGTATATGTTCGGGCGTGTGCTGGAGAATGTCTGGGGACCGAAGCGCTTCCTAACCTTTTACATGGTGACGGGTATCGGTGCGGGTATCACGCAGGAGTTGGTTTGGCTGTATTCCGTTCATTCTTTCGCAAGTGCGAACGGGGTTACGCTGGCACAGCTGGTTGCAGGAGATCCTTCGTTGAACTATCTGATTACGATCGGTGCTTCGGGTTCTGTATTCGGTATTTTGCTGGCGTTTGCATGTTATTCCCGAATGTTCCGTTGTATCTGATGTTCATCCCGATTCCTATCAAAGCCAAATACTTCGTGATCTTTTACGGATTGGCCGAATTGTTTATGGGGGTTGCTAACAACGGTGGTGATTCGGTGGCGCATTTTGCACATTTGGGTGGTATGTTGTTCGGTTATTTCCTGGTTCGATATTGGAAAAAGAAAGATATAGGCAATGGGCGATATTTTTATTAATCTCAAACGGACTTTCAATTCCGGTAATATCCTGGCAAAACTGATTTATATCAATGTCGGGTTGTTTGTTATTATACGGTTGACAAGTGTGATCCTGATGCTGTTCAATCTGAGTGGTTTCCCGTTTTTGCAGTATCTACAGGTGCCTTCGTCTCCCGAATTGCTTCTGTACCGGCCGTGGACGATCATCACTTATATGTTCACGCATTTCGACTTCTTGCATATTCTGTTTAATATGCTGTGGTTATATTGGTTTGGCGGTTTGTTCCTTACTTTTTTCAGTGAGCGGCAATTAGGAGGTTTGTATCTGTTGGGAGGTATTGCTGGGGCGGTCTTGTTTCTTGTGGCATACAACATATTCCCTTATTTCCGTACAGTTGCTGCTTATAGTTATTTGATGGGTGCGTCAGCTTCGGTTATGGCCATTGTGTTTGCTGTCTCTTTCTACCGGAAAGATTTGGAGATCGGTCTGTTCCTGATCGGAAGGATCAAGCTGATTTATCTGGCCCTGTTTACATTTGTGATAGACTTGCTGGCCATTACATCGACGAATGCCGGCGGTCATATCGCCCATATCGGAGGAGCGTTGTTCGGTATTTGGTTTGCTGCCCGGATCAAGGAAGGCAAAGATTTGACAGCCCTATGAACCGCCTGCTCGACTGGGTGGTGAATCTGGGAAAAAGGAAACCCAAGATGCGTGTGACCTATAAACGTCCGGAGACCGATTATGAATATAATGCCCGTAAACATCGGGAAACAGTCGATCTGGATGCAATATTGGATAAATTAAAACGTTCCGGTTACGAAAGCCTTTCGGCAGAAGAAAAGAAAAAACTATTTGAGGCTAGCAAAAAATGAGCGAGCGGTTTAAAGCGATCAGGATTCTGTTTAAATCTGTAGTCGGTACTGCCAATGTGATAGTGATCCTGCTATTCATTGCTTCGGCCTTCTCGGACAGGATTTCACCGGACAGGAGTGTGCTCTTCTCTTATCTTGGGTTGGGATTTCCTGTGTTCTGCGTTTTGAACCTCTGTTTTGTTATTTATTGGCTGTTCCTTTGGGAGTGGCGGTTCGTATTGGTCGGACTATGTTCGTTCCTGATCTGTAAGGGGCCTGTAACCCGTTATTTCCCTTTCCATGACAGAATGAGCGATATCCCGAAAGAGAACGTACTGAAAGTCTTGACTTATAATGTCATGGGATTCGGTTATAAAGGCCATACGGAAGATTCTCCGAATCCGATCATACGGTATATTGCGAATTCCGGTGCGGATATCGTATGTCTGCAGGAATATGCAGTAGGTACTTCCAAGAACTTTTTGACGAATCAGAAGATCGCCAATGCCTTGAAGATGTATAGGTATCGCTCCATTATCCCGATCGGAACCTCCGGTACGCTCAAATTCAATATAGCCGTGTTTTCCAAATACCCGATCTCCAAGTCCCGTAAGATCAAGTATGAGAGCTCTTTCAACGGCTCGTCCATCCATGAACTGAATATAAACGGAAAGAAGCTGACTTTAATCAATAACCACCTGGAGTCGTTCAAGCTGACGATGGAGGACCGGAGCCATTACTCCGCATTTATCAAGAATCTGAATTCCGAAACGCTCGACGGCCTGAGAAGTTCCATCGAACAGAAGTTGGGGCCGGCCTTCCAGATACGTGCCCGCCAGGCGAGAGCAGTTGCCGAGGAAATTAAAAAGATCGATACCGATTATATATTGGTCTGCGGTGACTTCAACGATACACCTATTTCTTATGCCCATCGTACGATCCAGGGACCGCTGAAAGATGCTTATGCCGCTTCTGGCCGTGGTGTCGGAGTTACTTACAATGAAAACTTCTTCTGGTTCCGGATCGACAATATCCTGCATTCCGCCAACATGAAACCAATCAACTGCACGATCGACAAGGTTCGTTATTCCGACCATTATCCGATGTGGTGTTATTTGCAATTGAAAGAGGGTGATTGAAAATAAGAAATCGGTTGCAGGAAACTGATTTTTTTCATATCTTACCAGCCTAATTAAATTAAGGCGATCATGACAAGCACAATTTTCCTTACGGTGGCCCTCGTTGCTACGGCGATCTTTCTGATTCAGTTTATTGTCTCCATCTTTTTTGGTGAAATCGATACGGATGTCGATATGGATGCCGATATCGGCAGTGTCATTTCTTTTAAGGGACTGACGCATTTCTGCATCGGTATGGGATGGTATATGTATATCACACAGGGAACGGAGATCTCGTCTTATGTGGCCGGTATTCTGGTAGGACTTGTCTTTGTGTTTGTTCTCTGGTTCCTGTATAAGAAAGCCTGGCAATTGCAGAAAGAGAATAAGCCGGAGAAACCGGAAGCTTTGTTGGGGAGGGAGTGCACGATCTATGCGCATGATGGGGATCGCTATATTGTGCAGATTGCCGTTAATGGAGCCTTGCGTGAAATGGATGTCCGCTCGCTTGAGAACCGGAAATATCAGACCGGTGACAGGGCTGCGATCGTCAAAGTGGAATCGGGAATTATGTATATTCAGTAAATAACAAATCTATTAAAATTATGACACAGGAAATGTTAATCATGGTCGCTATATTGGTTGTAGTGGTCATCATTTCGTTTATCGGTATCCTCTCGCGTTACAGGAAATGTAAGAGTGATGAGGTATTGGTGGTTTATGGTAAAACTTCAGGGGAAAAGTCTGCCAAGCTTTATCATGGAGGTGCTGCTTTCGTATGGCCGATTATTCAAGGATACGAATTCCTCTCCATGAAACCTTTGCAGATCGATTGTAACTGACCGGCGCCTTGTCTGCCCAAAATATCCGCGTGGACGTGCCGACAACTATTACGGTTGCCATCAGTACCGATCCCGAAGTGATGCAGAACGCAGCCGAACGTTTGCTCGGGTTGCAGTCTGAAGACAAACAAAACTTGATTACGGATGTCGTTTACGGGCAGATGCGTCTGGTGATTGCCGATATGACAATCGAGGAATTGAATTCCGATCGTGATAAATTCCTGTCCAAGGTACGCGAGAATATCGATACGGAACTTCGCAAGTTCGGTCTTTATCTGATGAATATCAACATCAGTGATATTCGTGATGCCGCCAACTATATCGTCAATCTCGGTAAAGAAGCCGAAAGCAAAGCCTTGAACGAGGCGCAGGCCAACATCGAAGAACAGGAAAAGTTAGGAGCCATCAAAATTGCCAACCAGATTAAGGAACGTGAAACAAAAGTTGCCGAAACCCGCAAGGATCAGGATATCGCTATTGCCGAAACCAAGAAGCAGCAGGAGATCTCGGTGGCCAATGCCGATAAGGATCGTATCTCTCAGGTAGCCATCGCCAATGCCGAAAAGGAGTCTCAGGTTGCAAAAGCAGAGGCCGAGAAGAATATTAATATCGAGAAGGCCAACACGGAAAAGGAAAGCCGTATTGCCGAACTGAATTCCGATATGGAAATCAAAAAGGCCGATGCAGAGAAGAAAGCCGCCATCGGACGAAATGAAGCCGGTAAAGATATCGCACTTTCTAATTCCGAACTTGCCGTGACACAGGCGGATGCCGATAAAAAAGCTGGTGAAGCCGCTGCCCGTTCGGAAGCTGCTGTCCAGCTGCCCGCGAGATTGCCCAGAAGGAAGTGGAAGAAGCAAAGGCAAAAAAGGTCGAATCAGCTTTGAAAGCCCAAAAGATCGTTCCTGCCGAAGTTGCTAAACAGGAAGCTATCCTGCAAGCCGATGCTGTTGCCGAAAAGACAATCCGTGAAGCGGAAGCACGCGCGAAGGCCCTGTTGGCACAGGCAGAGGCCGAAGCCTCTGCCATCCGTATGAAGCTGGAAGCCGAGGCTGACGGTAAGAAGAAGTCATTACTGGCCGAAGCCGATGCTTCCGGGCGATGGTCGAAGCTGCCGAATCGAATCCGGCGATTGCGATCCAGTACAAGATGGTCGACCAGTGGAAAGAGATCGCAGGCGAACAGGTGAAGGCATTCGAGCATATCAACCTAGGCAATATTACTGTATTCGATGGTGGAAATGGCGCTACCGGCAACTTCCTTAACCAATTGGTGAAGACGGTCGCTCCGAGTCTCGGCGTATTAGATAAACTGCCGATCGGTGAAACCGTCAAGAACATCATCAAGCCGGACGAGAAAGATAAGGATGCCCCGGCTCCTACATTATAGTATATGAGAAATTCCCCTATAAAGAAACCATCGTTTCTCTATAGGGGAATTCTTGTTTCATACCTATGGAACTTTTGTTTCATGCCGATGAAACTTATGTTCCATGCTTATGGAATTAATTTTTCATGCTACAGTTCTGCATCGTTTACTGCATCCAGGATATCGGCGAACAGGTTCTCGACGAAGAAGAACGTGGCGTTGCAGAACAGCTTCGGGTCCTTGATCAAGGCAACTGTATTGCTTTTGCCATTATTGGCGATTACGCTTTCTGCAGAATACGTTTTGAACTTCTTATTGTTCAGAGGATCGTATTGGTAAACGATATTGCTTACTTCAGCCGAGTAACTGTTGTCATGGCAGCTGATCTTCATCTTGTATTTGATGATCGTTTTGTCCGTGTCATTCAACAGCATCTCGACTTTGGAAGAAACATTGATAGTCCCTTTCGACTTCTTGGAGTTGACATTCGACAGGAATACATCTTTTGCATAGCTTTTCTTCGCCCATTGATTGATTACTTCGAATATCTGGTCCTGGCTCATATTATTCACATGGACAGTGTCGCGATAGCATACTTTCCCGTTTTTCATCGGAGCACACTCGTCGACTTCACCTTTATGTCCCTGTGCTATTGCCAGCGCAGGGAACATAATCAATAGAAGGAAAAACAGTTTTTTCATATCCTGGCTATTTCATCCATACATTAATGATTTCACCGATAACGGTTATCTGCCCACCTTCTGCCGTTTCGCCCTGCTTGCGGCAGTCGATGATCAACCAGGCATCCCCGTTTTCACCTTTTTTGAAGAAAGACAGGCTGTATGTGTCGTTGTTGCCTATTTCTTTATAAACAGGACTGTCTTTGCTGATAGTGATCGAGCGATCGATTTGCCGAACATATTACCCGTGCCTTTCCACTGGGCAGATGTTTCTTTTGTATCCGGCTTACCGGCAGATGCGACCTGCATGTCACTTTCCGGTAACATCTGTAGTAATGTAGACGGAACCTTGTCGGCGGCAAAAGCCACATATCCTTCTTTTGCCGGAACCGGAGTTGCCGGTTGGGTGGCCTGGGCAGGTGTCACAGTCCGGGCCGGAGTGACCGGAGTTGCCGGAACTACATTGGCGGCTACCTGTGCGCCTAAAGCGGCAGAGGCGGAAGCGAACATTTCGTCAATGAAATCGACTGTCTTTCTACGGAACTTGCCGTTGCCCCGATTCAGTTTGGTCTTATCCTTGTTCAAACAATATTTATCGGTAATCCATTCTTCGGCAGTGTATTTTTCCGGCTCACGCTGGTAAGATACATTATATTCGTAACGGATACCGGCTACTTTCATAACACATTTCTGGTTCTCGCATTCCATTGTGACACGATAGTTCATTTCCGTACGGTCCAAAGAAAGGGCCGTGCTCTGGAACACCAGATTGGCTTGTCCTACAGCGGCGATGTCGCCTTTTGCCTTGTCGGAATAGACGACGCGGTTACCGTCTTCACTGAAGAAACCGTCTGCCCAGTCCAACATTCTGTCATATACTTCATCTTTTGAAAAAGAAGGTGCGTTTATCTCTTTTGCAAATACTACTTTACCATTCTCGAGGGGAACAGCTCCGGCTAAATACTTGGAATCGTCCTGAGCCCAGAGTAGGGTCGGGATAAATAGTGTTAATAATAAAAGTTGCTTCATGGTTATTCTTTACTTATGTTTTTTACGGGCAAAGATATATAATTGTGGCTGAAATAAACTAAGAGTGTGACAAATAAATTAATCTAATTACTGTTGGACAAAGAAAAAAAGCCTATATTTGCACCCTGTGAAAAAACGAATAATAACATAAACATAAGATTCAAATGCAAAACAAAGGATTTGTAAAGGTCTTTGCGGTGTTACTTACGCTTGTCTGTATGTTTTATCTGTCATTCTCGTTCGTGACAAGACATTACAACAGTAAAGCCGCTGAGTATGCAGGTGGAGATCCGGTAAAAGAGAGTTCTTATTTGGACTCGTTATCTACTCAGAAGGTATGGTTGGGCTATACGCTCAAGGAGTGCCGTGAAATGGAAATTAGTTTAGGACTTGACTTGAAGGGCGGTATGAACGTCGTTCTGGAATTGAATGTGGCTGATGTAATCCGCTCGCTTTCAAACAACAACCAGGATGAGAACTTCAACAAAGCATTGGATTTGGCCTATGAGAACCAAGCTGCGAGTCAGAAGGACTTTATTGATCTATTTGCAGAAGAGTATAAGAAATTAGATAATGGCGCCCGTTTATCCGCTATTTTCAGTACTTTCGAATTGAAAGACAAAATCACTCCGCAGAGCTCGGATGCACAGGTTATTGCCGTATTGAAGGATGAGTTGCAGAGTGCTATCGATAATTCATTTAACGTATTGCGTACTCGTATCGACCGTTTCGGCGTGGTGTCCCCGAACATCCAGCGTCTGGAAACTGCCGGTCGTATCTTGGTTGAACTTCCGGGAGTGAAAGAACCGGAACGTGTGCGTAAATTGTTACAGGGTAGTGCCAACCTCGAATTCTGGGAAACATACGACTTGCCGGAAATCTACCAGCAGCTGGTTGCTGCCGATAATATGTTGGCTACAATCCTGAAATCGGATGATACTGCTGCCGAAGATTCGGAAACAACAACTGTCGAAGCAACAAGCGAAGTGGTTGCCGACAATGCTGCCGCCGAAACAACTAACGACGCAGACTCTTTGCTGGCTAAGATCGGTGAAGACAAACCTGAAGCACAGGCTGCCCAAAGTATGGAAGAATTTGCAAAGCTGCATCCGTTGTTCGCCGTTCTGCAGATCAATCAGTATAACGGACAGTTGGCATCCGGTCCGGTTGTCGGTATTGCTGATAAGAAAGATATGGCTAAGATCGATGAATACTTGAACATGAAGCAGGTGAAGGATCTTCTTCCGCGTAACCTTTCTTTGAAATGGGGTGTAAAGGCTATTGATGAAAAAGAACAGTTCTTTTATTTATATGCAATCAAGAAAACGAATCGTGACGGTACGCCGGCCTTAGGTGGGGATGTCGTTACGGATGCCAATGCAGACTTTGTTCAGCAGGCCGGACGTTCCGAACAGGTTGTCGATATGGTGATGAACGCAGAAGGTGCTAAAGCATGGGCGCGTCTGACAAAAGAAAATATCGGTAAAGCGGTTGCTATCGTTCTTGACGATATGGTTTATTCGGCTCCGAACGTACAGGTGGAAATCACAGGTGGACGTTCTCAGATCACAGGCCACTTTACTCCGGAAGAAGCGAAGGACTTGGCTAACGTGTTGAAGTCTGGTAAGATGGCAGCTTCCGTACATATCGTACAGGAAGACGTTGTCGGTCCGTCTTTGGGTCAGGAAGCTATCAACTCCGGTGTTATCTCATTTGTTTTGGCTTTGGTTCTGCTGATGTTCTATATGTGTGCCTTCTATGGAGTCCTTCCGGGCTTGATCGCCGACGGTGCTTTGGTATTGAACATTTTCTTCACAATGGGTATCCTTGCCTCTTTCCAGGCTGTCCTTACATTGCCGGGTATTGCCGGTATGGTGTTGACACTGGGTATGGCTGTCGATGCCAACGTGTTGATCTATGAACGTACAAAAGAAGAACTTCGTGCCGGCAAATCATTGAGCAAAGCAATCGCTGATGGTTATAGCAACGCATTCTCTGCTATCTTTGACTCGAACTTGACTTCTATCATCACTGGTGTTGTGTTGTTCTACTTTGGTACAGGTCCTATCCGTGGTTTTGCCACGACGATGATCATCGGTTTGTTTGCATCCTTCCTGACGGCTGTCTTCTTGACTCGTATCGTCTATGAAGCACTGTTGGCTAAAGATAAACTGAAGAACGTAACCTTTACGACTTCTATTACGAAAGACTTGTTGACGAATCCGAAGATCAACTTCCTTGGAGCTCGTAAAGTAGGCTATTTGATTCCGGTTGTTATCATCGTTTTAGGTGCGATCTCCATGTCTACTATCGGGTTGAACAACGGTATCGACTTCACCGGTGGACGTAACTATGTGATTCGTTTCGCCCAGGATGTGAAGACTGACGAAGTCCGCAATCTGTTGGATGCGCAGTTGGACGGTTCCGTTAGTGTTATCCAGATTGGTACTCCCGACCAAGTCCGTGTATCCACCAACTATAAGATCGAGGACAACGATCCGGCTATTGATCAGGAAATCGAAAATAAATTGTTTGAAGGTGTCAAGTCATTGCTTCCGGAAGGAACGACATTGGCTCAGTTCACGGATCAGTATATCCAGAGCTCACAGAAGGTGGGACCGAGTATGGCAGACGATATCAAGAACGCTGCGTTCCTCGCTGTTGTATTCGCTATGTTCTGTATGGCGGCTTACATCTTGCTTCGTTTCCGCGACATCTCATTCTCTGTCGGTGCATTCGCTTCTGTAGCTGTAACGACTTTGTGTATTATTTCATTCTACACGTTGCTTTGGAAGGTATTGCCTTTCTCTATGGAAGTCGACCAGACCTTTATCGCGGCTATCTTGACAATTATCGGTTATTCTATCAACGATACCGTGGTTGTGTTCGACCGTATCCGTGAAACAATCGGTCTGTATCCGAAGCGTGACCGTTACCAGGTGATCAACGATGCATTGAATTCGACTTTGTCCCGTACTTTCAATACATCATTAACAACATTGGTAGTCGTATTGTGTATCTTCATCTTAGGCGGTGCAACAATCCGTAGCTTTACGTTCGCGATCTTGTTAGGTATCATTATCGGTACATATTCTACTCTGTTTGTGGCAACTCCTATCGCTTACGAATTGCAGAAGAAAAAGATCAATAAGAAAGCAGCTGCTGAAGCAGGTAAATAAGAATACATTTTAATCTGATATAAAAGGGCCGTTCCTGTTTGGGGAATGGCCCTTTTTGTGCTTCTAAACATAACAGTGCAGGTTGGCAAGATGAAAGAGAATGCTTATCTTGTAGGCCTCTTACTTCTGCTATTTACTTACAGATTGTAAGCAAACACCTTAAAATGTCATGTTATGGAAGTACGCCTGAGTAACCAATTGCCGGTTTATCCATCTTTTGTTCCCGGTATCCGCCGCGCTCCTGATCGCGGCTATTCACTTTCGCCTGCCCAAACAGAAACGGCCTTAAAGAATGCGCTCCGTTATATTCCCGAAGAATTGCATGAAGTACTGGCTCCGGAGTTTATGGAAGAGTTGATGACCCGTGGCCGTATCTACGGATATCGTTACCGGCCGGAGGGAGATCTGAAGGCCAAACCTGTCGATCAGTATAAAGGCCGATGTCTGGAGGGAAAAGCCTTCCAAGTGATGATCGATAACAATCTTTGTTTCGATATCGCTCTTTATCCATACGAGCTGGTTACATATGGCGAGACCGGACAGGTCTGTCAGAACTGGATGCAATACCGCCTGATCAAGCAATACCTCGAAATACTGACAAATGAGCAGACACTCGTGATCGAGTCTGGGCATCCCTTGGGGTTGTTCCGTTCCAGGCCGGATGCTCCTCGTGTGATAATTACCAATTCCATGATGGTCGGCATGTTCGATAACCAGAAAGACTGGCATATAGCAGCCCAGATGGGAGTCGCTAATTATGGGCAGATGACAGCCGGAGCTGGATGTATATCGGGCCGCAAGGAATCGTGCACGGTACATTCAACACATTATTGAATGCGGGGCGGAAGAAATTAGGTATTCCTCAAGATCGGGATTTGCGCGGATATATCTTTGTCTCCTCCGGTCTCGGAGGGATGAGTGGCGCACAACCGAAAGCTGCCGTTATAGCCGGTGCTGCCAGTATCATTGCCGAGGTGGATAGTTCCCGTATCGAAACCCGCTACGCACAGGGCTGGGTACAGCATGTGACCGATGATAAAGCAGAGGCTTTCCGTATGGCGCAAGAAGCGATGCAGACAAAAGAACCGATTTCGATCGCTTATCACGGAAATATAGTCGACTTGTTGGAATTTGCCGAATCACAGGCGATCCGGATCGACTTGTTGAGCGATCAAACCTCTTGCCATGCCGTTTATGAAGGCGGCTACTGTCCCGTTGGTATCTCCTTTGCCGAACGTACGAAACTCCTTTCCTGCGATACAGGCCGTTTCTGTTCGCTGGTCGACCGCTCCCTGCACCGCCATTTCGAGGTAATCAAGAAATTGGTGGCTCGCGGCACGTATTTCTTCGATTACGGAAACTCGTTTATGAAAGCCATCTATGATGCCGGTGTAAAAGAAATTTCCCGGAACGGGGTCGATGAGAAGGACGGCTTTATCTGGCCCTCTTATGTCGAAGATATTATGGGACCGGAACTGTTCGACTATGGTTACGGGCCTTTCCGTTGGGTATGCCTGAGCGGGAAACAGGAAGACTTGGTAAAGACCGATCAGGCAGCTATGGATTGTATCGATCCGACCCGTCGCGGACAAGACCGGGATAACTACAACTGGATTCGCGATGCCGGGAAGAACCGGCTTGTGGTAGGAACCCAGGCGCGTATCCTTTACCAAGATGCGGAAGGGCGGTTGAATATCGCACTCCGCTTCAACCGCATGGTGCGGGACGGAGAAGTCGGACCGATCATGCTCGGACGCGACCATCATGATGTAAGCGGGACGGATTCGCCTTTCCGGGAAACGTCCAACATCTACGACGGAAGTAATGTCATGGCCGATATGGCCGTCCAATGTTTTGCTGGAAATGCGGCACGGGGCATGAGTCTCGTAGCGCTTCACAACGGTGGCGGGGTCGGTATCGGTAAAGCGATAAACGGTGGTTTTGGGATGGTGCTGGACGGGAGTGAGCGGGTAGACGAGATCCTTCGTTCAGCCATGCTCTGGGATGTGATGGGAGGAGTGGCCCGCCGTTCATGGGCCCGTAATCCCAATGCCATGTCGACCTGTACCGCCTTTAATGACAGCTATGGCGATCGGTATCATATCACACTGCCTTTTATCCCGAAAGAAGATTTGATTCAAAATATTATACGCACCTCTTTAAAACACAAAGTATGAGTACCTGGAGTAAAATAATGGAATGTGTCCCCAATTTCAGCGAGGGAAGAGATTTGGAGAAGATAGAGAAGATAGTAGATAAATTTCGTGCCAAAGCCGGTGTAAAGCTGTTGGATTACAGTAATGACGAGGATCATAACCGACTGGTCGTAACGGTTGTCGGTGAACCGGAAGCCTTGAAAGACGCTTTGCTCGAAGCCGTCGGGCAGGCGGTTAAACTGATAGACCTCGCGAAACATTCCGGACAGCATCCGCGGATGGGAGCGGTAGATGTCGTTCCTTTTATCCCGATCAAAGGGTGTACGATGGATGAAGCGATTGCGCTCTCCAGGGAAGTGGGCGAAAAGGTGGCGGCTTTGTACCAGATTCCGGTCTTTCTTTATGAAAAATCGGCTTCGGCCCCGCATCGGGAGAACCTGGCAGCTATCCGCAAGGGAGAATTTGAAGGGATGGCGGAAAAGATCAAGTTGCCGGAATGGAAACCGGACTTCGGACCTGCCGAGCGGCATCCGTCGGCAGGAACTGTGGCAATTGGCGCCCGTATGCCGTTGGTCGCTTATAATGTCAATTTGGGGACGGCAAATTTGGATATAGCGAGCAGTATTGCCAAAAAGATCCGTTTCATAGGTGGCGGGCTCCGGTACTGTAAGGCGATGGGAGTGGAATTGAAAGAACGCGGTATCGTGCAGGTCTCGATCAATATGACCGATTATACCCGTACGTCCCTTTACCGTGCTTTCGAGCTGGTACGCATCGAGGCCCGTCGCTACGGTGTTCCGGTCGTCGGAAGCGAGATCATCGGGTTAGTCCCGATGGAGGCATTGATCGATACGGCTTCTTACTATTTGGGACTGGAAGATTTTTCAATGGATCAGGTGTTGGAAGCCAGAATAATGGAATAGACTATGGAGGATGAAAAGATATTGATACGGAACGCATCGCAGGTGGTGACCTGTTCCGGTTTTGAAGCGAAGAAGGGTAAGGCTATGTCTGATGTCGGTGTGATCGAGGACGGGGCAGTTGCCGTATCGAACGGTATTATTACGCATGTGGGACCGACCGAAGAAGTTCTCCGGCAAGTGAATGTTGAAGACTATCTGGAAGTAAATGCTAAGGGACGCGCGCTTCTTCCGGGTTTCGTGGATAGTCATACGCATTTTGTCTTTGGCGGTTACCGGGAAGAGGAGTTTTCCTGGAGGATGAAAGGAGACAGCTACATGTCGATCATGGAACGGGGAGGAGGTATCGTCAATACGATGAATGCGACGCGGAGCACCAGCTATGACGATCTGTTCGGGGATGCGTATGACCGTCTCGATACTATGATGGATATGGGAGTTACTACCGTCGAAGGAAAGAGCGGATACGGTCTCGATCTTGCCACAGAGCTGATCCAGCTCCGTGTAATGAAAGAACTTAATGATGACCATCCGTTGGATGTGGTATCCACCTTCCTGGGGCTCATGCCGTTCCTCCTGAATTTGCCGGGCGTACGGATGCGTATGTCGACTACATAATAGAAGAGGTGTTGCCGCACGTCCGCGCGGAACGTTCCGTGACTTTCTGCGATGTCTTTTGCGAACAAGGCGTTTTCTCAGTCGAACAAAGCGAACGTTTGTTGAAAGCAGCCCGCAGCCAGCGTTTTAAACTGAAACTCCATGCCGACGAGATCGTGCCTTTCGGCGGTGCTGAGTTAGCCGTACGCTTGAAAGCCGTGAGTGCCGATCATCTGTTGCATGTGTCTGATACCGGTATCAAGCGGTTAGCTCGTTCCGGGACGATTGCGACCTTGTTGCCTCTTACTGCCTTCTCACTGGGGGAACCGTATGCTCCGGGACGCCGGATGATAGACGCCGGTTGTGCCGTGGCGTTAGCTTCCGATTTGAATCCCGGAAGTTGTTTCTCATGCTCAATCCCGCTGTTGTTCGCCCTCGCCTGTATCCAGATGAAGATGACTCCCGAAGAAGCTTTGACCGCCCTTACGATCAATGGTGCGGCAGCTTTGGGACGGGAGAAAGTGATCGGCAGCATCGATGTCGGAAAGAAGGCGGACTTGATCTTGTTGAAGTTCCCTTCCTATAAGTTCCTTCCTTATCATGTAGGAATGAATATCGTGGACACGGTTATCAAAGATGGCGTACTTTATATTATTTGACAGGATAAAAAATTAAATAGTATGAGTAAATGATGATTCACCGGTGCGAATTGATAAGGCGGCTCGTAGGGGCGGGGTTCTACTCCGCCCAATGAAAATAACGTCCGCCTTGTCCAGATCCAATGGGCAGAGCAGGGTCCTGCTCCTACAAGACGACAATTATTTTGTATGGCTTTGCCATCCAGGTTCCACATCCGTAAATCATTTGTTTACAATGAAACTGAATAAAATGTTTAATCTTAAATAATAGACACTATGCTTGTAGATTTGACAATTAAAGGATTTCTTGCCGAAACGGCAGGTAGTGCCCCTGTTCCGGGGGGCGGAAGTATCTCGGCCTTGAACGGAGCTATTGCGACAGCGCTAACCGAGATGGTGGCAAACCTGACGATCGGGAAAAAGAAATATGCCGATGTGGAAGGCCAGATGAGGACTATCGCGACCGAAGCTGCTCTCATTCGTGAACGCCTGATCCGCGATATAGACCGCGATAGCGAAGCATATGACCGTGTGTTTGCCGCCTTCAAACTTCCGAAGGATACGGAAGAGGAAAAGGCTGAACGCAGTCGGGTGATCCAAGATGCTACGAAAGAGGCGGCAATGGTGCCGATGCAAGTGGCCGAAGAGATTGCTTCGGTGATGGAGACGATTATCTATGTGGCGCACAAAGGAAACCGGAATGCCGTAACTGATGCTTGTGTGGCTATGATGGCGGCTCGTACCTGTGTGTTAGGGGCTTTGCTGAATGTCCGTATCAATCTTACATCCATAAAGGATGAAGTCTTTGTCCGGCGGATGTCGGAGAAGGCCGATTACCTCGAGTCGGAAGCCATCCGGATAGAGAAGAAGTTGCTGGATTGGGCGAAGGGGCAATTGACAATTGATAATTGACAACGGACAATTAAAAAAACGAGAGTTATGGGAAATGTACATTATGTGGGGGCGGAACCGCTGACGTTTGAACGTATCGAAGAGATACTGACCGGAAATATGAAGTTGGAACTGACTCCGGAAGTGAAGGAACGCATCCAGCGTTGCCGCGATTATCTGGACCGGAAGATCGAGACGCAGGATGAGCCGCTTTATGGCATCACGACAGGTTTTGGTTCCTTGTGCAATAAGAATATCTCTCCGGATGAACTCAGCACCTTGCAGGAGAACCTGGTGAAGAGCCATGCTTGTAGCGTGGGCGATGAGGTAAGCCCGGTGATTGTCCGCTTGATGATGCTGTTGAAAGCGCATGCTTTGTCTTTGGGGCATAGTGGCGTGCAGGTGATAACGGTGCAGCGTATCCTTGATTTCTTTAATAATGACGTACTCCCGATCGTCTATGACCGGGGATCGCTTGGGGCTTCAGGTGATCTGGCTCCTTTGGCGAATCTTTTCCTCCCTCTTATCGGAGTGGGGGACGTATATTATAAAGGAAAAAAGAGGGAGGCTATCAGTGTCCTGGATGAGTTTGCCTGGAAACCGGTACGCCTGATGAGCAAAGAAGGGCTGGCGTTGCTGAACGGTACGCAGTTTATGAGTGCCAACGGTGTGTTTGCCTTGATGCGTGCTTTTGCCGTGTCGAAGCGGGCAGACTTGATTGCTGCCCTATCGCTCGAAGCCTTTGACGGGCGGATCGATCCTTTTATGGATTGTATCCAACAGATGCGGCCACATCCCGGACAGATCGAGACGGGAGATGCTTTCCGCCGTATCTTGGAGGGGAGCGAACTGATCAGTCGGAAGAAAGAACATGTGCAGGATCCGTATTCGTTCCGTTGCATCCCGCAGGTACACGGGGCTACGAAAGATGCAATCCGATATGTCTCCGGTGTACTGCTGACTGAGATCAATTCAGTGACGGACAACCCGACAATTTTTCCCGACGAGGACAAGATTATCTCCGGTGGCAATTTTCACGGTCAGCCGTTGGCGATCTCCTATGATTTCCTCGCTATTGCTTTGGCTGAATTAGGTAATATTTCCGAACGGCGTGTGGCACAATTGATCATGGGACTCCGGGGTTTACCGGAATTCCTGGTAGCCAACCCCGGACTGAACTCCGGTTTTATGATACCGCAGTATGCGGCAGCCAGCATGGTCAGCCAGAACAAAATGTATTGTTATGCAGCCAGCAGCGATTCGATCGTGTCCAGCAATGGTCAGGAAGATCATGTGAGTATGGGGGCTAATGCAGCGACGAAGCTTTTTAAGATTATGGACAACCTGGATCATATCCTGGCGATCGAGCTGATGAACGCGGCGCAAGGCATCGAATTTCGCCGTCCGGCGCGCACTTCTCCTGTCTTAGAGAAATTCCTGAAAGCGTATCGTAAAGAAGTTCCTTTTATAGATGAAGACATCATCATGTATCCCGAAATCCATCGGACGGTCGCTTTCCTAAGGCGGTATGCTTTATAATAAGTCAGGCACGGATGACACGGACTTACACGGTAATATTGTATTAATAAAAACCGTGAAATTCGTGAAAACCGTGCCTGAAATATTATTTATGTGTAACTTGTACCCGTCTTGTCGGATCTAAATGCTCGTTACGGTAGTCGATTTGTTTCACTACATTCTCTGCTAACTTCTGGAAAGCCTGTCCGGTGATGCTGTCCGGATTGAGGGCGACTGGCTTTCCGCTGTCTCCACCTTCGCAGATGCTTTGTACGATGGGGATTTGTCCTAGCAGCGGGATATTCAGTTCTTCCGCCAGGCGTTTGCCTCCTTCTTTGCCGAACAGATAGTATTTGTTTTCCGGTAGCTCGGCAGGCGTGAACCAGGACATATTCTCGACCAGTCCCAATACAGGCACGTTGATCTTCTCACCCATAAACATACTGATACCTTTGCGGGCGTCTGCCAGTGCCACTTCCTGCGGTGTGCTGACAACGATGGCGCCGGTGATAGCCAATGTCTGCACCATCGTCAGATGGATATCGCTTGTTCCCGGTGGCAGGTCGATCAGGAAATAGTCCAGGTCTCCCCAGTTGGCGTCGCCGATCAACTGTTTCAGGGCATTGCTTGCCATAGCACCGCGCCATAGGACGGCATCTTCCTTGTTGACAAAGAAACCGATGGACAGCAACTTCACTCCGTAGTTGGCAGCCGGCTCGATCAGTTCGCGGTTACCCACTTCCACCATATAAGGACGGGCTTCTTCGACATTGAACATCTTGGGCTGCGAAGGGCCGAAGATGTCTGCATCCAGCAAACCAACCTTGTAGCCTTGCAGAGCCAGCGCCACCGCCAAGTTGGCAGCTACCGTACTTTTGCCTACACCTCCCTTGCCGGAAGATACGGCGATGATATTTTTTACCTCCGGCAATAGCTTGTCCGGTTCGGGACGGGCTGCTTGCTTGGCTTCCACAGTGATGTTACCTTTGATTTCCACCTCTTCGCCTATGTATGTAAGGATGGCTGTCTCGGCGGCTTTTACCACCGATTTGATAAACGGGTCGTTCGGCTTTTCGAAAAGAAGCGAGAAGCTTACTTTGTTGCCGTCGATCCGGATGTTATCTTCTACCATGCCCATCGTCACAAGGTCTTTCCCTGTTCCCGGGTAGCGCACTTTGGCCAGTGCGTCCATGATTAGCTTTGGATAGAGTGTCATGATTTATGATTTATGATTTATGAATTATTTTCCTGAGGCCAACGCGCTCCGTTTGCTGCGGTTGAAACTGCGATACGGGTCGTATTCGATTTCCACCTCCGGTTCGACCAGTTCTTCCCGTTCTTCACAAACAAACTTGATGTATTTGATGGTCAGTCCGCGGTCCAACCACTGCTGTTCATAATAGGTCTTGATAGAAAGGATGTCATCTGTCAAACCTGAATGATACAAGTCGTCGTTGCTGAACAATACGGGATAGCGGTTGGCTTTTACCATCTCTGAGGTGTAAGTGTACATAAAGTTACTGTCTGTTTTCAAATGTACGATGCCGTCTCCTGCCAATATCTCGCGGTACATCTTCATGAAGCGGGTCGAGGTAAGGCGTTTGTTCACCTTCTTCATCTGCGGATCGGGGAAGGTGAGCCAAATCTCAGCCACCTCTCCGGCAGCGAAGAAATGGGCGATCAGTTCGATACTGGTCCGGAGGAACGCAACGTTCGTCATGCCTGCCTCAAGCGATTCTTTCGCCCCTGTCCACATACGGGCTCCCTTGATATCGACCCCTATAAAGTTCTTGTTGGGAAACAGTTTTCCCAAACCTACCGTATATTCTCCTTTTCCGCAACCTAATTCAAGCACGATCGGATTGTCGTTTTTAAAAAAACGTTCGTGCCAGTGCCCCTTCAGCTCGAATCCTTTCTCCTGAAGCGTCGCAAACGGATATTGGAACACATGGGGATAACCCGCCATGTCGTCAAACTTTGCTAATTTATTCTTTCCCATGATGCAAAGGTAATATAATTACGCGTAAAAAAGACTATAACCTGCGAGGCAAAAGGGTATAGCTTTTTTCCGGAAAGCCTATAGCTTTTCTGTTGGCAGGCTATAACTTGGGGAGCTTTGAAATGTGCTTTTGAAGTGTCGGAATATAGAAAAGGACAAAAGGGGGCAAAAAAGGCACCGCCAAAATTTTGGGGTGAAAACAAGAAAGTGTTTTATTAATTTATTGATAAATAATGATTTATAATGAAGTTGTTTTGCCTTATCAGCATTTGGGCTGATCCTTATGGTAAGGAGATGTCTGTTACTTTTGGCTTGATCCAAAAGTAACCAAAAGATCAAGGCTTAGCCGTCTGGGCTACTCCGGTCAAAGACTCCGCTGTCGCCTGCGAAACTCGCTGCGCTCAGACAGCGCAGTCTCCTGCCGCTCCGTCTTTGCCCTCCGCTTGACGCCCATCCGCTTAGACCTTTCATAGAAAGCTCCGCTTTCTCTTGGGATGGCCGATACCGACCGTTCTTCTGAGGCCCTGTGTCAAGCACGGGGACAAGATATAAGGGCAAGAACAACCCCGTTCCCGCACTTGATGCGGGATCGCAAAGAAACAAGCAGTATCGGCCATCCTCAAGGGGCTGTCAGGCTCTATTTCCGGCCTAAGCTGGTGAGCGTTAAGCGTAGAGACCGGAGTGAGCGTCTGTTGTTTGAGCGAAGCGAGTTTCAGACGCGACAGCGAACGAAGGGAACGGAGTAGCGAAGCAGCTTAAGCCTTGAACTTTTGGTTACTTTTCTTTCAAGAGAAAAGTAATAGAATAATCTTGACTGAAAATGTGTCGGGTACCTCTTTTGTCCTTTTTGTCCTCTTTATTGCTATATGATTCATATATAGTATATTAGTATTTTTTTCTGCTTGCAAGGAAAAATGGATCATCCCGAAATCCTGAGGGGAAAAAATCGTATCTTAGTGGCAGTAAAAAAATAAAAAGAGATGAGTTACGATCAATTTCTTCGTTTTATCTTTCCGGAGGGAATGTTTGATTATTTTGAGTTGTCTGATTTCAAAAGAAAAATCGGATAGGGTAGAAATATACTTTGAAGAGAAGAATATACATCCTAAAGAATATGCAACCGATAACTTGGAAAGCAAGGGCTTTTATGAACAAGTCAGGATGCAGGATTATCCGATGCGTGGGCGTAGCTGCCTGTTGTTTATCAAAA
>ENA-OQJX01000259-OQJX01000259.1-human-gut-metagenome-genome-assembly--contig:-NODE-259-length-32630-cov-3.485001_pt1 | contig 32630 bp, 29 predicted proteins | sample MGYA00242615_ERZ504782 | MGnify/ENA primary metagenome ERZ504782 (study PRJEB26092, sample SAMD00036354) | human gut metagenome | host: Homo sapiens | study: EMG produced TPA metagenomics assembly of... | reverse complement strand
AAGGAAAGAAAGAACACAAATCAGGAGCGCAGATCCTTCCAGAAACAGAAGCAGACCGGACGCAGGCATGTCAGATCTGTGCCGGGCAGGCAGAAGGAGAACTTGTATTTCAGACAGAGGAAGGAATCTTTGCAAGGCAGACAGAGGTCGAACTGATCCCAAAAGAAGTGTTTCGCTATACTTTTTCCGGAAATGCGCCGGTCATTGTGACAAAGAAAACCATCGATGGAGAACGCGCTTTTGTCGAGAATGCGGACACGGTAAAAGTGGCGGATGCATATGAAGGCAGAATTGCTTCCGGCTTTCGCAGGATGAAGCAATCTATGGACTGGGGCAGCAGGAAAATGGAGTGTACAATTACAGGAATGTAAAAGAATATCTGTATCAGAATAATATGAAGATCCCCATGCCGGTGATCCTCTCATCCAGACAATATGCGATCCTCTTTGACGCAGGCTGTATGTTTACCTATGAGGAGAAAGCGGGAAAAATGACCTTTACCTTTGATGCAGTGGACGATCTTACTTACTATGTGATCAAAGGCGACTGCATGGATGAACTGGTGAAAGGGATCCGTACATTGACAGGAAAAGCGGTGATGCTCCCCAAATGGGCATTTGGATACGTGCAGTCAAAAGAACGCTACAAAACACAGGAAGAAATCTTGACAACAGCAGAAGAATTTCAAAAGCGTGACATCCCGGTGTCCTGTCTTGTGCTGGACTGGCATTCCTGGGAAGAAGGAAAGTGGGGCAACAAGATCTTTGACAAGAGCCGTTTTACGGATGCAAAGGCGATGGTGGAAGAACTTCACAAAAAGGGAATCGCCTTTATGATATCGGTATGGCCGAATATGAACCAGGGAACCGAAAATAACGAAGAGATGGCAAAGGCAGGCAAGCTTTTGATGAACTTATCTACGTATGATGCCTTTGACGAGGAGGCAAGGGATCTGTACTGGGAACAATGTGAACGGGAACTGTTTGCCGCAGGAACAGATGCCTGGTGGTGCGATTCTACGGAGCCGTTTACTCCAGATTGGAACGGTGCGGTGAAACGTCCGGATGAAACGCGGTATCAGATGGCAAAAGATTCTACGAACCAGTATCTGGATGCAAGAGAATCCAATTTGTTCGCGCTGAAACATGCCCAGGGAATTTATGAGCATCAAAGGGCAGTATGTTCCCAAAAGAGAGTGGCGAATCTTACCAGATCCGGATCTCTTGGTTCGCAGCGTTATGGAACCATCCTCTGGTCCGGCGATATTGCGGCAACCTGGGACGTGTTAAAAAATCAGATTGCAGAAGGGCTGAGCATAAGCATGTCCGGTATTCCATACTGGACGCTGGATGCAGGAGCATTTTTTACAGGAACACTGGAATGCTGGAGAAAATTTATCAATGATCCACAGGCCAAAGGACCTCAGCCATGGTTCTGGCATGGCCTGTTTGAAAAAGGGGTGGAAGATCTGGGGTATCGGGAGTTGTATGTGCGCTGGCTGCAGTTTAGTACCTATCTTCCGATGATGCGTTCCCATGGGACGGATACTCCAAGGGAGCCATGGCAGTTTGGAGAAGCTGGTTCGGTATATTACGATACGATTGTAAAATATATCAGAAAACGATATGCAATGCTGCCGTATACCTATTCTTTGGCATGGAAAGTATACAGAGATGATTATACGATGCTGCGCAGTCTGATGTTTGATTTTGCACAGGATGAGGCAGTAAAAGAGCTGAAAGAAGAGTTTATGTACGGTCCGTCTTACCTTGTCTGTCCGGTGACCGATCCGATGGAGTACGGACCGGAAAGCACGCCGATCGCAACATCCGGAAAGGTGGAAATCTATCTTCCGAAAGGGGCAGACTGGTATGCAGAAGAAACGGAACAATATTTTGAAGGCGGACAGAAGCTTCTGGTGGAAGCGGTGTGGATACAATGCCGGTATTTATACGTGCAGGTTCTGTGATCCCGAAGGCATCTCAGGCGACGGGCAGTATGGATGAACTCCATGTATATGCAGGCGCCGATGGAAGCTTTGAACTGTATGAGGATGGGGGCGAGGATTATGAATATGAATCCGGAGTCTATAGTCTGATTACATTCCGGTGGGAAGATTCCAGACGGAAACTGTGTGTAAAAGCAGAAAAAACGGAATTCGGATATCCTGAAAAATTCGAGGTGTTCCTTCATGAAAAAGGAACGGTACAGAAACAGGAAGTAGTCTGGGATGGAACCGGTACAGAAATTTTGCTGTGATCCGATGAAGGCAGAAAGTGGGAAGACAAGGATGAAGAATGGAGAAGTATTTCAATACGATAAACGGGATTCTCAGGGAACCCGTGTGACACCGGTGTCTTGTGAAGCATTTGATTTTGTGCGCTATGCAGAGTATGAAGAATCTTTAAAAGAGCGTCAGAAAGAATTTCTGGAAGCGGATGAAGGAATTCTGGTATACAGACGTGTGCGGGCAGACGGTGTGTTTTATGACAAATGCAGGGACTGGAAGGAATCCTTAGAACTGCAGCTGGGAGCATTGCAGAAAAGTCTGGAGTATCAGGCGGATATTGCCAATTTTCTGGAGCCCTGGTATGGGATCGGTTATATCGCCGGATGTTTTGGCGGGGAATATGAATTTTTGGACGGGCAGGCTCCGGCAGTGCGCCCGATGTTTCACTCGACGGAAGAACTGCTGGCAGCAGCGCCTGAAAAAATCGAGAATACGCCGGCGGGAAGACAGATTCTTGAGATGACCGAATATTTTATGGACCGGACAAAGGGAAAACTTCCGGTTTCCCTGACGGATGTGCAGTCACCGATCAATATGCTGTCGTATCTTTTGCCGATCACGGATCTGTTTATGGAAGTCTATGACGATCCGGACGGAGTAAAAGAGGCTGCAATGCTTTCGGCAAAGCTTCTGGCAGAATTTCTGAATAAGCAAAAAGCGATCATTGGAGATGCACTGGCATCTCCGGGACATGGATTTGCCAGCAGCAGACTGTTTCGTGGGATCGGTCTGAGTGACGACAACAGCATCATGGTTGCGGAAGAAGATTACAAGGAATTGTTTCAGCCGGCAGACGAGTGGCTTGGAGAACGGTTTGGCGGAACGGTATTTCATTCCTGCGGAAACTGGGAGCAGAAGATTTCCATGGTGAAGCAGATGAAAGGGATTTTTATGGCGGATGGAGCATTTACGATTCAGACAGATCCGTCTCCGAACAATCCGGATGCATTTGGAGAGCAATTTGCAGACAGCGGGATTATTTTGAATGCACGGGCAGTCGGTGCAGATGCAGAAAGTACTTTTGAAAGGCTGTATCGAAAAGGACTGAAACTCATTGCCGTGACATACTGTGAAACTGCAGAGGAACAAGAAGCGCTGTATCGAAAACTGCATGAGATGGAGCAGCGTTTGAAATAAGAAAGGACTTGAAGTTCTGGAAAAGAGGGAAAAATGAAAGCCTGGGAATATGGAAAGCTGCGTGTCAGTGATAATCGAAAATATTTGTGCAACGGAGACCGTCCGTTCTTCTGGCTGGGAGATACGGCATGGCTGATGTTTGCAAAGCTGACAGAAGAGGAAGCAGCTGTTTACTTGAGAAACAGAAAAGAAAAAGGATATACTGTGATCCAGTCTACGCTGATCCATGAGTGGCCGCAGAAAAACAGAGACGGCGCAAATGCACTGTACAAGGAAGACTATGCCACACCAGATCTGAAGGGCGGATATTGGGATCGAGTGGAACATATGGTCAGCATGGCAGAAGAACTTGGGATTTATATGGCTCTTCTTCCAACCTGGGGAGGCAATGTAGAATCAGGAAGGCTGCATATGGGGAATGTAGATGCATATCTGGATTTTCTTCTGGAACGTTTTGGATCCAGACCTAATATCATATGGCTGGCAGGCGGTGATGTGAAAGGAGAGGCAGCGCCGGAAGTATTCTGTCACATCGGAAAGAGGCTGAAAGAAGAAAGCGACGGACATCTGGTAGGATTTCATCCATTTGGAAGAACCTCTTCTTCTCAGTGGTTCCAGGAAGAAGACTGGCTGGATTTCAATATGTTCCAGTCCGGACATCGCAGATACGATCAGGTCGTACTTGGCGCATGGGATGACAACGGGAAAAATCCAAATCAGTATGGAGAGGACAACTGGAGATATGTGCAGGCAGATCTGGCCAAAACTCCGTTGAAGCCAACCATTGACGGAGAACCTTCCTATGAGCAGATCGTGCACGGACTGCATGACAATACACAGCCGTACTGGCAGTCCTGGGATACCAGAAGATATGCATACTGGTCTGTATTTGCAGGGGCATTCGGCCACACCTTCGGGGACAATGCCATTATGCAGTTTTTCCGGAAAGACCTGGAAAAAGAAGGCGCGTTTGGCGTATGGCAGGACTGGAGAGAGGCGCTTCACAACATCGGCGGGATGCAGATGGGGCATTTGAAACATCTGATGGAAAGCGTAGATTATCAGAATGGATGCGCAGCGCAGAACCTGGTGACAGAAGGCGACGGCGAGGCTTATGAGAGGATCGCCGTGTTTGCAGGAAAGGACTATATCTTCTGTTATGATTATACGGGACATCCGTTTACACTGGATCTGGAATCTTACGAGGGAACATTTGATACATACTGGATGGATCCCGTAACCGGCGTGTTCAGCTATGCGGGATGCACAGAAGGAAAACAAAAGCATACGTTTTGCCCGATGAAGCGCCTGGAAGGACACTCCGATTGGTACTGGTGCTGAAAAAGCAGGAAAAGTAAAATAAAAAACACAAATTAGGTGGACATATTGATATTTTTTGAGGGATATCATATAATATAAACAAACCGTGAGGTTTCGTGTGGCGGCACGTAAAAGCTGTGCTGCGCTCAGGCAGGGTAATTACTGAGACTACTTGATACTCGGAAGGGTATTACGCCCACACCAGGGAGATACGGTGAGTCCGCGCCGGGGACTCAAAAATACCGGCGACATCTGGGCATTTGGAAGGATGCCACGGCTGACAGCAGCATAAAACCGCTTATGCAGTTACTCATATTTTTTCAACACCTAATGATAAGAAAAAATATACCGATTTACTCTTTATAGAAGAAAATATGACGATAGATGGTCTTCCAGAGGAAATTAAAAATATGCTGGATGAAAATTTATTACATAAATAGAATGTATTTCATGACATAAAAATGGGGCATATCATTCAAATCTGCAAATGATATGCCCCGTTTTTATGTCCAAATTAAGCCGTCATGAGGAGTTGTTTCTGTTACTCCCGGAAAATACATAAATGTTTACACATATCCGGAAACTGCATCTGTCTGCTGATATCTTCCCAGTGTTTGAAATCTTTGGTGCGCATTCCTTTATAGCTGGCATCTCCAAAAGAATCATAAAACAGATACATCCAGCCATCTTCTTCGATCAGAAGAGGACCTTCTGTCCGGAAAGCAGTCAGTAAAGGGGAGATGTCTTCATAAGGACCGGTAATATCACAGGAACGCGCAGTCCGAATGGCAGCATAGTGTGTGCCGGGCGCATTGTGTCCGCGCTCGTCTTTAAATGCCATATAATAGAAACCGTCATAATAGTGGATGGAAGCATCGATCACCTGATATCCGGGATCAAATAATTTTTGGGCGGGTGTGAAGGTTTCAAAATCCTCTGTGTGACAATACCAGATCCGATTGGAGATCCGTTTGTCTGTATTCAGGGAATAAAAACTGGTGGACCAAAACAGCATCCAGGCATTGTGTTTGCGGTCAAAACAAAGTTCCGGCGCCCAGCAGTTGCAGACATCTTCATTGTCGCCCATGACTTTCAGATGTTTGACGTCTTCCCAGTGGATCAGATCCCGGGAAGTGCTGTATCCCAGGGTGTTGCTGTACCAGTTATCGGTAAAAAACAGCCGGTAGATGCCCTGAGCATCTTTCAGGATATAAGGATCACGGATAATGTTCCCAAGAGGACGAAGATCCAGAACCGGCCGGTTCTGATTGCAGTCCTTAAAATGGAACAGATCTTCCCCTTTTGCAATGCGCAATGTTTGATCCTGATCAAAAAAGTAAGACATTGTATACATTTACATTTCCTCCATCAAAGATTTATTTTTTGTTTTCCAGACCCCGGATCGGAAACGCAGCCCGAAACAGATGCTGCGGCACAGCCAGTCGGAGAGCATTGCCACCCAGACGCCGAGTACGCCCATGTGGAAATAAATTCCCAGAATATAGCTGAAACCGACGCGCCAGATCCACATGGAAAGAATGGAAACGACCATGGGATATTTCACATCTGCAGCGGCGCGGAGCGTATTGGTAAGCATGAAAGATTCCGGATATAAAAAGATGGCTCCGATGCTGTGAACCCGGATCAGCAGTGTGGCTGTCTGCAGAGTTTCCGGTGTCAGACTGTAAAGGGGCAGAAGGTACGGACAGGCAAAGAACATGATCAGGTTGGTTGCTGCCAGAATCCCGTGTGACAAAAGCAGCAGTTTTTTTGTGTAGGAAACAGCCAGGTCATATGCGCCTGCCCCGATGCACTGTCCGGAAATGGTAATCATAGCTGTGCCGATGGCAGCAGCCGGAATCAAAGCAAACTGGGACAGGGAGTTGGAAACGGCATTTGCAGTGGTGGCGCTTGTCCCAAATCCTGCAACCACACTCAGCACCAGCAATTTTCCAATCTGGAAAATACTGGTCTCAATGCTGCTTGGAACCCCGATATACAACAGTTTTCGTATGATCCCCGTATCAAACTGCAAAGAATAAGTTTTCAGTGTGATCAATTGATCTGGACGGCGCAGCATCAGAAGCAGAAAGGCTGCGGCAAACATACGGGAAATCAAAGAAGAAATGGCAACTCCTGAAGCCCCCATGTGAAAACAAAAAACCAGCAGAGCATTTCCGCAGACATTCAAAAGGTTCATGACGAGAGATGCCGTCATGGAAATTTTGGAGTTTCCCATGGCACGGAAAATGGCGGCGCAGGAATTGTAAATGGCAAGAAACGGATAAGAAAAAGCCAGGATAAAAAAATAGATTCTTGCATGTCCCATCACGTCAGGAGCTATATTTCCGAAGATGAAATGTAAAAGCCAGTAGTTTCCAAGCAGCGCAATCGCTGTCATGAGAAGCGAAAGTGACGTTGTTGATAAAAGAAGCTGCTGGGCGCTTTTTAAAGCATCCGAATAACTCTTTGCCCCCAGATGTTGAGAAATGATAACGGAGCCGCCGGTGGTAAGCGCGACAAACAGGACAATGAGCAATACATTGAGCGAGTCCACGAGTGATACGCCGGAAACCGCAGCCTCACCTGCGCTGGCAACCATCATGGTGTCAGCCATTCCTACAAAAATACCAAGAAATTGTTCCACGATCAGTGGGAGGATCAATGCGCGCAGCTGCTTTCCGGTAAAAAGCGGCAGGTTGTCAGAAGACATGATATACACCTCCAGTCCATCTTTGTTTTTATCAGTGTACTATAAGAAAAAGTGAAACAATAACATATTTGTTAGAAGAGTAACAGAAAAAACATCACTTCCGAAATCCTGTGGATTTTTCAAATTTTGTCTAGTAAAATCAAAGAAAATTGAAAAACCGACAAGATGCAGGAGGGTGCAAAGTGAAGTATAAACAGAATTGGGAAGAGACGAAAGAAAAATTCAGAAACTACTGGAAACATCAGAATACCGGACGTCCGCTGATGATCGTCGTGGCAGAAAAGAAGGGGCGGCGCCGCTTCCGGAGGAATTGCGGTCCAAGGATATGGAGGATAAATACATGAATCCGGAGCGTATGGTCGCAAGCTATCGGCACTGGTGCGAAAATCATGAGTTTTTGGGAGAAAGTTTCCCGAATATGAGCGCAGACTTCGGTCCGGGATCGATTGCTGCTTATCTGGGATCAGATATTGAATTTCAGGATCGTACGGTTTGGTTTACAGAATGTGTGGAAGACTGGGAAGAAGAAGGTCCATTGAAGTTTGACCCGGAAAATGCATGGTTCCAAAAACATATGGAAGTCGTAAAGAAGTGCAGGGAGCTTGCAGGGGATGATTTTTATGTTGCGATTCCGGACCTGATGGAAAACGTGGATATTCTTGCTTCTTTGCGGGGAGCTCAGAATACGATTTTTGATCTGATCGATGAGCCGGAAGAGATGGAAAAGAGGATCCAGGAAGTGACCGATGTTTATTTTGAATATTATGACCGATTTTATGATCTGGTGAAAGATTCAAAAGATGATTCTTCCTGCTATACGGTGTTCCAGATCTGGGGAGAAGGAAAAACTGCCAAACTGCAGTGTGATTTTTCCGCTATGATGTCCCCGACGCAATATCGGGAATTTATCGTAGATTCTCTGAGACAGCAGGCAAAGAAACTGGACAATGTTCTGTATCATCTGGATGGACCGGATGCGATCAAGCACGTAGATGCACTGATGGAGATCGAAGAAATCGATGCGCTGCAGTGGACCAGCGGAGATCATGGACCGGATGGGACACTGGAAGACTGGTATGAAATTTATGACAAGGCAAGAAGAGCCGGAAAATCTCTGTGGATCAAGGTTTATACAGGAACGGTAGACGACTGGATTCGCAATGTGGATCGGCTGGTACAAAGATATGGTTCCCACAGTATGCTGCTTTACTTCAATCCGATGTCTATGGCAGACGCCAAGAAACTGATGGCTTATGCAGAAGAGCATTGGAAAGATGTAAAAGGGACATTCGAATGTTAATCAGATGGAGGAAAAGAGCATGAAACAGGCAGTGATCATACAGCCATTGATTGAAAATAACAGAATTCAGCTGGGAATTTCCTACATAGAACGTGCGTTAAAGGATGTAGGATATGAAATTTCCGGTGTCACAGAAGAACCTGGAAATGATTACCGGGAACTGGAAGGCATTAAGATTTATGTGGGAAATCGAGAAGAATCTGCATATTTGAAAGATCTGGAAGACCGGGGATTGCTGATCTACCATAAAGAAATTCCGGCGGAGGAAGGCTTTTATCTGAACGTGACAGCTCCAAAACTGTGCATTGTTTCAGGAGGGGATGCAACAGGGGCGCTTTACGGATGTCTGGAACTGGCAGAGCGTATCCGCAAAGAGGGCAAGATTCCGGAAGTACTGGCATTTCAGGATGCGCCGGTCTACCGGTTAAGAGGACCGGTCATCGGACTTCAGAAAACAAAACTGGAGCCGCCGCGTCTGACGTATGAATATCCGGTGACTCCGGGACGATTCCCATGGTTCTATGACAAAAAATTATGGCAGGAATATCTGGACATGATGCTGGAAGACAGATGCAATGTCTTATATATCTGGAGCGGACATCCATTTTCTTCCTTTGTAAAAGTTCCGGATTATCCGGAAGCGCTGGAAGTGACGGAGGAAGAGTTCCAGAAAAACAGGGAAGTGTTTGAATGGCTGACAAAAGAGGCCGACCGAAGAGGAATCTGGGTGGTTTTAAAATTCTACAGCATCCATATTCCGCTGCCATTTGCAGAGAAGCATCATCTGGAACTTCTGCAGAGTTCCATCAATCCTCTGGTGGCAGATTATACCTACAAGTCCATCATTGAATTTATCAAAAGCTTTCCTCATATCGGACTTATGGTATGTCTTGGAGAGGCGCTTCGAGGAGATCAGAATAAGGAAGACTGGTTCTTAAAAACCATCATTCCGGCAGTCAATGAAGGAATCCGTCAGGCAGACTTAAAGGAAATTCCGCCGCTGATCTTACGGGGACACGACTGTAAAGCCGAGGATATCATGCATAAGGCTGTGAAAGAATATTCGAATTTGTATACACAATGGAAATTTAACGGAGAGAGCCTGACTTCTTATTATCCTGTGGGGAACTGGCAGAAAAAGCACAACGAAATGACAGTACACGGTCAGACACATATTATGAATGTTCATGTTCTGGCAAATCTGGAACCATTCCGTTTTGCGGCTCCCGGATTTATCCAGAAGTGTATGCAGACAGGCATGCATCGTCTGGGTACAAGCGGGCTGCATCTGTATCCGTTATTTTTCTGGGACTGGCCATATGCGGCAGATAAGACAAACCCGCGTATCAAACAGGTAGACCGGGACTGGATGTGGTATAAAGCGTGGATGCGTTATGCATGGAATCCAGATTATGAGGAGAAGACAGAACGAGAATACTGGATCGGGCAGCTGGATGCATTTTTCGGATGCGGAAGAGAGGCAGGAGCACATATTCTCAATGCACTGGAGCAGATCGGGGAATGTGCGCCGCGTATTTTGAGACGGATCGGAATTACCGAGGGAAATCGACAGACGATGTCCCTTGGAATGACAATGAGCCAGCTTACCAATGTAAAAAAATACCGTCCGAATTATGAATTATGGAAATCTGTATCCACCCCGGGAGAGCAGCCGGACGAATATGTACAGAGAGAATTAAAAGGGGAACGGCATTTTGGAGAGACTCCTGTGGATATGACAGCAGATGTCTTAAGATTTTCGGCAGAAGCAGTACGGGAAATTTACAAGGCAAAAGATCAGGTTACCTGCAACTTAGAAGAATTTGAGCGCTACATTACGGATATTGAAGCAATTCGGATGATTTGTGAAGTTTATGCGAAAAAAGTAGATGCGGCAGTGAAAGTTTTGACGTATAAATATACAATGAACGAAGAATTAAAAGGAGATTTGTCGCTTCTTGAAGATGCAGCAGAAGATTTGAAAGAAAGTCTGGATATTTACAGATGTCTCGCAGAACTGACAGAGAAGACCTATCTGTATGCAAACAGTATGCAGACCCCTCAGAGAAAAATCCCATTCCCGAATGGGGAAACTTATGGACACTGGAGTCAGTGCCTGCCCGAGTATGAAAAAGAATATCAGGCATTTATTCAGCATGTAGAAGAAATGAAACAGGGGATCTTCCCGAAAGAAGAAACCGATGACGAGCAGATCGAACCTCTGAAAAATAGTGAATTTCACTTATTGTCGGATAACTGTGAAACATATATAATAGAAAAGGGAGCAAGTGTTTTTACCGATTATGAGTCGCCGATCCAGAATACGGCGCAGGAAGTAGCCGGATTGACCGGAATCCGATTTGGACTGGGTGAGGCCATTGAAAGCGGTGTCACCGTGAAAGTCGAATTAAAAGAGGACAGCCTGATCCTGGTCGGATATATGAATGCGAAAGGCGTAGAATGGCTGCAGGTTCCGGATCTGGAGACGAACACGCATGCAGATGACCGAGGCGGACTGGCGGTTGTATATGGTTCGGCGATCTATGCAGAAGGCTGCCCGCTGATCAATGTTCATGCTTTCCGTTATGAAAAGGGAACTCATGAGATCTACATGGGAACCGGCGGGTATACAATTGTCGGAATTGTTCCGATAGATGCACCGATCAAAGTGCGAAATGCAGGATTATCCGACAACAGTCTGGATAAACTGGATTGGCTGTATCAATAGAGAAAAGTGTGTATAGGGAGCGATGTAGAATCACAGCGTTCCCTATCCGTCTGTCTGGAAGTGGGCAAAATCTGTTACAGGTAGGGAGAAAAAACGTGAGAAAAAGAGTTTGGAAAAGTATAGAAAATTACACATTGACGAAAAAAATCCTGGTTGCATTTTTGATCGTTACCATTCCGTTGACAACAGTTTTGTTTGGAGTAACCGCATACAGTCAGAATGTCATTCAAAAAGAAGTCAGCAGATCCAATCAGACGCTTCTGGACAGTTGTATCCGTCAGATCGACACAAGACTTCAGGAAGCAGATGCTTATCTGGATAAAGTAAAATTTCGGTCATCGTCTGAGATTTCCTGGAGTTACGCGGATGAGACAGAGTATATTCTGATGCTGCAGACGCTGAGAAATCAGCTGCGCAGGGATCTGGTGTCAGCGTCTCCGGCAGATGCTTTGTTCATTTATGATTCTGCACGACAGCGAGTGATCACGACAGAATCAGAACTTGGAGAAAAACTTTCCAAAGAGGCGCTTTTCGGGCATGTTCAAAAGTTCGGACCATCGAAATCTTCCTGGCAGGTTCAGAAAGAAGATGCAGGCATGCTCATCTATAAAACCATTTATGTAAAAAGTAATATTTATATCGGAGTGATTTTTAAAGATTCCCGTCTGATGCCGGAATTAAATACGTTGGAAGAATATTCGAGTATACAGCTTCTGACCAATCAGGAGGCAGATGAAATCAGACAGAAAGAAAAGGGAGAGTATCTGGTCATTTCAGAAAAATCCAGACAGGCGCCTTTGCAGATCCGCCTGCAGATTTCCAAAAAGGCAATTTTAAAACCGTTGTATGTCATGAAAAAAATCCAGTATATTATGCCGGTATTGATTCTGGCAGTGGCGCTTTTGTATATCGGAATGCTGAAAAAAGCGGTTGTGAAGCCGATCAAAGTGTTAGAGAATGCCATGCAGCAAGTGGGAAAGGGAGATTGGGATATACGGATCGAAGAAGAATGGAAAGGCGAATTTTCCAGTATTGTCCATGGGTTTAATGATATGGTGGAGCATATCCACAATTTAAAAATTGATACATACGACAAAAAGATCCAGCTGCAAAAAGCAGAATACCGGTATCTTCAGATGCAGATCAATCCGCATTTTTATATCAATACGTTAAACATCCTTTATAATATGTCTGTGTTAAATGAAAATGCAAATGTCCAGCAGCTGGCGATTTATCTGTCCAATCATTTCAAATATATCCAGGAGTCCGATCAGCATCTGACAGAGCTGAATAAAGAAATTCAGTATACGGAAAATTATCTTAAGATCAATCAAATGCGGTTTGGAGATAATCTGAGATATCACATACAGGTGGAACCAGAACATAACAATTATTATATTCCGATGATCACCATACAGACATTTGTGGAAAACTGTATCATGCACGGATTTAAGAAGCGGGATCAGGCATTTTTGATCGAGATTTTTGTACATCCGTGGAGTGGAAATCCCGGTCAGTATTTTGAAGTAGAGATCCAGGACAGCGGCGTGGGATTTGATGAACATTATCTGGCATGCTATGACACACAGGAGTATCCGAAAGAATTTCACCGGCACATCGGGATTAAAAATACGATCTGGCGTCTGCGGCTCTGGTATGGTGGCGACTGTAAGATTTGTTTGGAAAACCGTCCTGGCGGCGGAGCAAGCGTTCGTTTGATCCTGCCCAATGAAAGAAGAGAATTTGGAAAGAAATTTGATGGAGAAAACTACAGAGAAGGGGAACACAAAGATGAGAGAGTACAGCCTGCTGATGGTCGACGATGAGTTGTTTGCGGTACGGGGGATTACAGAAGGAATTTCCTGGGAAGAATTTGGGATCACAAAGGTATATGGCGTCTGCAATGTAAAGAGGACAAAGACGATTTAGTAAAGAGAGAGGATCGATGTGGTCATCTCAGATATTGAGATGCCGGGGGAAAACGGTCTGGATCTGCTTACCTGGGTTTCAGAGAACTGTCCCGGAACAAAGATGCTGCTTCTGACAGCCTATGCCAGATTTGATTATGCGGCTTATGCTCTGCGCTATCAGGCGGAAGATTATCTGTTAAAGCCGGTGGTTCATGAAGAATTGAAGCAGCGGGTGAAACAGTGCCTTGAGAAGATACAGGAAGAAGAGCAGACAGAAGAAGAACTGGAGAGTCTGCGTCTGACGGTTCCTCTGCTGGTTGAAAAATTCTGGACGGACATCCTGGAGGGGCGAAAGGTGGCATATTCCAGACAGATCAAAGAACTGAGGAAATATGTGATGCTTCCGATATTTGCGGAAGAAAGGGTGACGCCGATTTTGATGGCGGCAGACACAGAAGCAGGCATGATGGAGCTGGAAGCGTGCAGCAGAAATGTGCTGCAGCAGATACAGCAGGAACAGATCGGGGTATTTGGAAGGATGACAGGGATCGTCTGGGAGGAAATGCTGCTGTTTTTGTCTGCAAGGAGTGTTCCGCAGAAGATGTGCAGCAGCTGGAAGAAAAGATCCGAAAGATCATGGATCGTCAGCAATTTTCATTTCAGATGTATATAGCAGAGCCGTTTTGCTTCATGAAGTGCCGGCAGTGTGCGAGTCTTTGATGATCCGGGCAGACCAGTCTGCAGAAAACAGAACCGCTCTGTATCCGGAAGGAGAAGAGCACGCAGAAGATACGGTGGAGCAGTTTCCGCAGATCGTGGACTGGATTCCGATGCTGGAGCGGGGAAAAGAGGCAGAATTTTCCGCGCAGATGGAGGAATTGTTTGAGGTATTGGAATTGAATAAGATAACCGGAAGGAAAGAACTGCGGGAACTCTATATGGGACTGTGGTACAGTTTTGCGTCCGCATCCAGAAGGAATTCTCTGGAAGGCATTTTAAGCGGATTCACAGGTTCACAAAGAAAAGTGTACCGTACGCTGGAAGAATTAAAGGATTGGACAGAAAAGATCAAGGATCGATATTTTCAGGAATTAAAGAAGAACGAAAAGAAAAATTTTGAAGTGATGGAAAAAGTAGAACATTATGTAATGGAGCACATTTCAGAAGATTTCAAGAGAGAAGACATTGCAAATGCGCTGTATTTTAATCCGTCTTATCTGTCACATATTTTTAAGGCAGAGACCGGGATTTCTCTGAATAAATTTATCAACCAGCTTCGGATCAAGGAAGCGAAGCGTCTGTTTGATACAACGAATCTTTCGGTGGGAACGGTGGCAATGGATACCGGGTATTACAATTTTTCTTATTTTTCCAAGCAGTTTAAAGAAATCTACCATATGACGCCGAGTGAATATAAAAAAACATCCGGAAACGGATAAGAAGGAAAGCTAACAAATGTGCTAGGCAGCCGGCATTTTTGTTAGCTTTTTTATTACAGAAAGAGTACAGTTAATATAGCAGATTATGTTACAAAAAGATTGAGTGGAAAAGAAGGAGAGAGTTATGCAATATGATATTACGTTTCATCCGTCCTGGTGGCATAAAAATGTAGGAATTTGTTTTTCACAGGAGTTTTTTGATGATCCCGGATACAGAATGGAATGCGACATCAAGATGAGAAAGGCATTGTATGAGCGATTTGGAGCTTATGGGATTGGAGAAAAAGATCCGAAGAAACGCCCGCTGCTTGGAACAAATCTTCTGGCAGCCGGATATTTGTATTCAGAGTTGATGGGGTGTGAGATTTTATACAAGGAAGATAATTCTCCGCAGGTAATCTGCCGGGAACTGGATGAGGAAGAAATCGAAGAGATCCCCTGTGTGGATCTTTCCAAAAGTGAAGTGTGGAATCGGACAAAGCAGCAGATCATAGATTTACAGGAAGAATTCGGCCATGTGGAAACCTATGTGAATCTGATGGGAATCCAGAATATCGCCATGGATCTGATGGGGCAAAATGTTCTGATGGCATATTATTCTGCTCCGGATGAAGTGCAGGAACTGTTCCGGAAAATTACAGATCTGACCATAGCGGTGGGCAAGGAATTCCGGAAATGTTCCGTATATAATTCTGCAGGAGTGACAGCGATCGTGCAGAAAACACAGCCGGAATGTTATCTGACTTCGAATTGTTCGGTGGAGATGATCTCCAATGAGTTGTATGAAGAGTTTCTGCTGGAGCATGACCAGAGGCTGGCAGACACTTTTGGGCACTTTGGAGTGCATCACTGCGGAGGAACGATGGAACATGTCGTGGACGGATATGCTAAAATCCGGGGCCTTACATTTGCAGAAGTGGGGGCAGGATCTGATCTGAAAACGGTACGGGAAAAGCTTCCGCATATTTGGCTGAATGCCCGGTTCAGCCCGGTAGAATTAGGAAAAGCGACAGAAAGTGAGATATGCAGTAAGGTAGAAGCACTGGCGAAAGACGGCTGCGTGGAAGAAGGAAAATTGTCTGTTTCCTGTGTGGGAATTGATGCAGATGTGACAGATACACAAATCGAGTATTTTCTGAAGGCCTGCAGCAGAATCGAAAAATAGAATCCAGATTGTTACAAAAAGGAGCAGGAAGATATGGTAAAAATAAACAGGGTTCATATGAATTATGAAAATCCGCTGATCGGAGCAGAAGAGATGCCTCAGTTTGGCTGGGAGATCGAAAGCAGCAAAAGAGATGTGGTGCAGAAATCTTATCAGCTTCAGATTTCAGAAAATGAAAAATTTGAAGAACTCGTATATGACAGTGGAGTTGTCTGGTCGGAAGAATCTGCACACATACGGCCACAGGACGTGAAATTGCAGTCAGCCAGAAAATATTTTGTACGCGTGAAGATTCAAGATCAGGTGGAAACATCTTTGTGGAGTGAGCCGGCATATTTTCTGACGGCGCTTCTGAATGAAACGTGGAGGGCGCCGTTTGTCTCTGCGGATACAGAAGAGGCCGATAAACAAAGTTCCAAAGGAACGTATGTAAGAGGTTGTTTTGAGGTGAAAAAACCGGTGCGGGAGGCGATTGCGTTTGCAACAGGCCTGGGGCTGTACCAGTTTTTCTGAACGGAGAAAAAGTTGGAGAGGATGAGATGACTCCGGGCTGGACATCTTACAGAAAACATCTGTTGTATCAGACCTATGATGTCAAAAATTTATTAAAAGAAGGAACCAATGTTGCAGGAGCCATGCTTGGACCGGGATGGTACAAAGGCGCCATGGGACTGACCAAGAGCCGGAATAATTACGGGGACCAGACAGGATTTGCCATGCAGATCCACATTCGATATGAAGATGGAAGTGAAGAGGATATTTTCACGGATGAACACTGGAAGGGGTGTGATTCCCCAGTTATCTTTTCTGAAATTTATCATGGAGAGATTTACGACGCATCTCTGGAAAAAGAAGACTGGTGTACTGCTGTCAGTCCAAAAGGAGAATGGAAAGATACGGTATTTGTTCCGTTTGATGTCCGTGTGATCCGGGCTCAAAACGGAGCGCGCGTAAAAATGATCGACAAAGTGGAGGCAAAACGGATTTTTGTCACTCCAAAAGGAGAACAGGTCATCGATTTCGGACAGAATATGGCAGGGCGGATCCACGTAACAGCGCACGGAAAGCGGGAGATGTCATTTACTTAAAATGTTTTGAAGTGCTGGATGCAGATGGAAATGTGTATCTTGACAATTTAAGAGAGGCGCGGGCAGAAATGAAGTATACCTTTGGCAGGGAGGAGACGGTTACCTGGCATCCCAGGTTTACCTATATGGGATTTCAGTATGCACAGATTCTTTCTTATCCGGGCAGTCCGAAACCGGAAGATTTCACCGCGTATACCCTGCACTCGGAAATGGAACCCAAGGGAGCGCTGGAGACATCCAATCCGCTGCTGAATCAGCTGCATCACAATTTTCTCTGGGGGATGAAAGGAAACTTCCTGGATGTTCCAACGGATTGTCCGCAGAGAGACGAACGGCTTGGATGGACCGGAGATGCGCAGATTTTTTGCCGCACGGCATGCTATCTGATGAATACATATACTTTCTATAAAAAATGGCTGCATGATCTGGAAATGGACCAGACGGAAGACGGGGGAGTTCCGCATGTGATTCCCAACATTGAGGAAGGGCATACAGAAGATAACTGGCTGCTCAGTCAAAGCCCTCATTCCGCAGCGGCATGGGCAGATGCGGCTGTGATCATTCCATGGACACTGTATCTGATGTATGGCGATCAGGAGATTTTAAGAATACAATATGCCAGCATGAGGTCGTGGATTGAATTTATGCGGGAACATTCCGAGGACTATATCTGGAATTACAAGCTTCAGCTCGGCGACTGGGTGGCATTGGACGCTCAGGAAGGAAGTTATTTTGGAGCCACGCCAAATGATCTGACCTGTACAGCCTATTTTGCATATTCTACGGGATTGTTTGCCAAAATTGCAAAAATTCTGGGGAAATCTGAAGCCGGAGACTATGAGGTACTTTATCAGAATATTGTAAAAAAATTCCAGAATACATTTTTTGACGTGGAAGGAAATCTCACAAGTCAGACACAGACGGCACATATTGTAGCGCTGTATTTTAAACTGGTTCCCGAAGAATATGTATCCAAGATCACAGAGCGATTAAAGAGACTGCTGGAAAAAGAAAACGGCCATCTGGTTACCGGATTTGTCGGAACCCCATATTTCTGTCATGCACTCAGTCAAAATGGATGTGTAAAAGAAGCGTATGAATTATTATTGAAAGAAGATTTCCCGTCCTGGCTGTATCAGGTGAAAATGGGAGCGACTACCATATGGGAGCATTGGGACGGATTGAAGCCGGATGGAACGATGTGGAGCGCGGATATGAACTCCTTTAATCATTATGCGTATGGGGCGATCGGGGAATGGATGTACCGGGTGATGGCAGGCCTGGAGGTGGATGAAGCGGCTCCTGGATTCAAACATAGTATTATAGAACCTCAAATTGGTGGTGGTCTGGAGTTTGTGGAAGGAAGCTATCATTCCTGTTATGGGGTGCATCGGCTAAAATGGCAGGTGGATGACGATCAGGTTACGGTATCCGTACAGATTCCGGCAAATACGACAGCAGAAATCCGTCTGTCAGACGTAAAAGAACTGGTACAGACAGATGAACTGCAGTTCAGAAAAGAAGGAACATATATGACAGCCAGCACAGGCTCCGGGCATTATCGCATTCAATATATCATGTAAATACAGGAAAAGCATTTCAGACAGAAAAAATTCTGCTTGAAATGCTTTTTAACTTTGTCTTGCGAATTAATCATACCTTATAGTAGAATGAAAAGAAACACAATCCTCCGGAGGTGAGAAGATGATTCAAATTGCAATCGCAGATGATGATGCTGTATTTTTAGCTAAAATAGAAAAGTATGTAAGAAAATATCAGGAGGAAAATAACACTGATATCCAGCTGACTACATTTTCAGATGCAAAAGAACTCATCGAGGGATATCATCCTGTCTATGATATTGTAATTCTGGATATTGAGATGCCGGGGATGAACGGAATGGAAGCCGCAGAGAAGATTCGTCAGACAGATGAAAATGTTGTCTGATGTTTATCACCAATATGATTCAGTATGCCATTCGCGGATATTCTGTGGGTGCGCTGGATTTTGTGATGAAACCTGTCAATTATTATACGTTTTCGTTAAAGCTTACGAGAGCAATCGGGCGGATTCAGAAAAACGGAAAAGAAATTTTGCTCAAACTGCAGGATTCGGTAAAAAAAGTTCCGGTGGATGCAATCTATTATGTGGAGATTCAGAACCGGATGTTGTATTATCATACCAGTGAAGGGGAATATGTGGTGCGGGGAACGATGAAAAATGCTTTGGATATGCTGTCTCCCTATCATTTTGTGAAGTGCAATCACTGGTATATCGTAAATCTGAAATATGTCACGGAAGTCCGGGACAATACGGCAGTTGTGGCAGAAAAAGAGCTGGAGATCAGTCAGCGTAAGAAGAACGCATTTTTGAATGCACTGATGGATTATGTAGGGGAAGGAAGTCACAGATGATCTGGATTGTAAATATACTGGCAACTATGATGTACCTGGGATTCGGTGTGATCTATACAGCCGGGTTCCCAAAAAGAAAACATTTCGGTTATTCTATGACGGTGACAGTGGCGGCGATTTTTCTCGCACAGATCGGGATGTCTTTTTTGCTTCAGGCAGAGAACTATCTTGGAGCTACGATGTGGATGGTATCCGGATATGTATTGGTATTGATCACACTGTGGAGCAATGTGAAAATGACGGCAGCAGTTGCTGCTTATTATGCAGTATGGGCGTCTTGTACGTGCTATCTCGCATATGAGCTGAGTGTGGTATTTTGCTGGATGCTTCATAAAAAGTGGGACGTTCCGCACGAGGTATTTCCGGCAGTATTGCTCCTGGTAGGCACTGTAGGAGTCGTTGTTTGCCGCTACACAGTTGCAATCTGGATTCCGGAGGACAAGAGATTTTCCATCGGACCGAGGCAGCTGACTTCAGCGCTGGTCCTGCTGGCAATGCAGGGATATTTGTTTTTGTGGTTTGTAAGACAGTGCACAGGAGGGACACACGGGTTTTTACTGGAAGGAAACTGGTTTAGTATTTTGCAGATGCAGACTTTATGTATTGTCGTGCTGTATTTACAAAATGAACTATTCAAAAAAAGTGCGATGCGGCAGGAACGGCTGGTTTCGGATCTTCTCTGGAGGCAGCAAAAAGAACATTACCGGATCACAAAAGAGAATATCGATATCATCAACCGGAAGTGTCATGATCTAAAGCACCAGATCTCTGCGCTGCGGGATATGTGTACGAAGGAAGAACGGGAAAAATATATTACAGAAATTCAGGATTCTATTCAGATTTATGAAGCGATGGTAAAAACCGGAAATGATGTGCTGGATACAATTTTAACAGAAAAAAGTCTGATCTGTAAGGCAAATAATATTGTGGTTTCCTGTGTGGCAGATGGAAAAGGGCTGGAGTTTCTGCATCCGGTCGACCTGTATACGATTTTCGGAAATGCCATGGACAATGCGATTGAGTGTGTGAAACATTTCAAGGAGCAGGAGAAACGACAGATTGATGTGTTGATACACAGACAGCACCAGTTTCTGATCGTGCAGATTATGAATCCGGTGGAGAGAGAACTGGAATTTGAAGATAATCTTCCAGTGACTACAAAACATGACAAAGCCTATCATGGATATGGGCTGCGCAGCATTAAAAACAGTGTAAAAAAATATAACGGAGTGTTCCAGGTGAAGATAAAAGATGGTTGTTTTTGCCTGAAGATTTTATTTCCGGTAAAAAACTAGTATTGAAAAGTTCCAATGAATTACAGACATTGGAACTTTTTTTGCACTTATGCGTGCAAAAACATCACTTAGGTAAAATTGGTTGAGTGCAAAAGCGGATATTGTTAAGATAGTATCAATGATGAAAAGCGCAATCGAACAAGTTGTGCAGGTAGAAAGGAGTCATTCAAAGAGGGAATGGTTAGAAGAAGTCAAAAACTGATGACCGGCTGGAGTTTTACAATGCCGGATGGCAATACAAGATCTGTAGATCTGCCGCATACCTGGAATGGAAAAGATGGTCAGGACGGCGGAAATGATTACATGCGTGATCAGTGTATTTATCAAAAAGTATTTACAAAGCCTGTCTTTGACAAAGAAAAGGAATGTGTATATCTCGAATTTGCAGGGGTCAATGCATCTTGTCGGGTTTGCCTTAATGGGAAGAAGATCACTTCTCATGATGGCGGATATTCTACATTCCGTGTGGAGATTACAGAGCAGCTGCAGGAAGAAAATGAACTGACTGTATATGTGGACAATAAAGTGGGAGACAGGTATATCCGCAGAGAGCAGATTTTACATTTTATGGTGGAATCTACAGAGATGTCACACTTTTGACCGTATCAAACTCTCATTTTGATCTGGATTATTTCGGGGGACCGGGAATCCGTCTTATACCGAAGGTGAAAGGTCAGATGGGAGAATTGACTGCAGAATCTTACATAAAAGGAACATTTGAAACAGTACGATGGAAGGTTCTGGATCAGTCAGGAGAGCAAGTGGCAGATATGGATGGGGCTTCCTGTCAGATGGAGATTCCGAATGTTCACCTGTGGGATGGGATCGCAGATCCATATTTATATACGGTACGTGCAGAATTGATCCACAATGGGAATGTCGCAGACTGTGTGGAGCAGAAAATTGGGTTCCGAAGTTTTCATTTTGATTCGGAGAAGGGATTTTTCCTAAATGGAAGATCCTATCCGCTTCACGGGGTATCCCGTCATCAGGATTGGAAAGAGATAGGAAATGCGATCACAACAGAGCACCATGACAAAGATATGGCGTTGATCCGTGAAATCGGAGCAAACAGTATCCGTCTGGCGCATTACCAACATGATCAGTATTTTTATGATCTGTGTGATCAGTCCGGAATGATCGTGTGGGCAGAGATTCCTTATATTTCCGAGCATCTTGTAAATGGAAGAGAAAATACGGTATCGCAGATGAAGGAACTGATCATTCAGAATGAGCATCATCCATCCATTGTTACGTGGGGGATATCCAATGAGATTACGATCAAGGATACACACAGAAAAGACATGCTGGACAATCATCATATGTTAAACGATCTGGTGCATAAGATGGATCCATCCCGACCGACAACACTGGCGTGTTATGCAATGTGTATGCCGACCCACAAAGTGGTGCATCTTACAGATTTAGTCGGATACAACCTATATTTGGGGTGGTATGTTCCGTTCCCATGGCTGAATGATTTGTTTTTGAAAGGATTTCATAAAATCTGGCCGAAGCGCCCGCTTTGTTACTCCGAATATGGGGCAGAAGGAATGCCTAATCTGCATTCGGCAAAACCAAAGCGCGGAGACCATACAGAGGAATATCAGGCAGTTTACCACGAATATATGCTGGAATGTTTTAAAAGACATCCGTTTATGTGGGGAACTTATGTATGGAACATGTTTGATTTTGCAGCAGACGCAAGAGACCAGGGCGGAGAACCGGGGATGAACCACAAAGGACTTGTGACGTTTGATAGAAAGGTAAAAAAAGACAGTTTTTATCTTTATAAAGCTTACTGGAGTGACGAACCGTTTGCCCATATCTGTGGAAGAAGATATGTGGATCGGACAGAAAAGAAAACCAGGATCAAAGTATATTCAAACTGTGACAGTGTGGCGTTATACCAGAATGGAAAACTGTTGGAAGAAAAACAGGGAAACCACATTTTTGAGTTTACGGCAGAGCTGGAGCGAGAAAATATGTTTGAGGCAAAAACTAAGAACGGATGTACAGATAAAATGGAAATCCGTCTTACAGATACACCAAATCCGGACTACAAATTGAAAAAGACAAAGAGTAAGAACTGGGTTTAATTGAAGAGAAAGGGAAACGTTATGTCACAGAAAACAACGACAGCACAGGGAATGAACCGGGCCAAACTGTATCAGCTCGTATTGTTCCCGATGAATAACGGGGCAACGAATGTATATTACATTCTGACCCTGAATTTTATCGCATATTATGCAAATGGTGTGCTCGGACTGCTTTTGATGTTCGCGACCACCATGGTCACAGTGATGCGTCTGTTTGACGCAGTGACAGATCCCATTATCGGAGCGCTGATTGACCGGACATCCACGAAATTTGGAAAATTCAGACCATTTATGGTTCTTGGAAATGTGATCATGATCGTGTCATCCATCTGCCTTTATTTTGGGACACGTCTCATCAGTGGAGAGATGAGTTGGCTTCGATATGTATGTTTTGTACTGTTTTATGCACTGTATGTAATTGGTTATACATTTCAGACGGCATGTACCCGTTCCGGGCAGACCTGTCTGACCAATGATCCCAAGCAGAGACCATTGTTTACGATTTTCAATACCGTTGCAAGTCTGATCGGTATGGGACTGGTACAGTTTTTGGCACCAATCCTGAGTAAAAGACTGGGCGGATATAACAGTGCGGAATTCTTCAATGTGATGATTCCGCTGGCAATCGTAGTATCTGCGCTTCTGACACTACTTGCAGTAGTAGGGATCTGGGAGAAAGATCGTCCGGAATATTTCGGAGTCAGCAAGACACAGGAAAAAGTGGAGGTAAAGGAATATCTGGCAATTTTAAAAGCCAACAAAGAACTGCAGCGCTTGATGATCGCCGGGGCAGGCTGCAAACTGGCATTTTCTATTGCTACCAATATGACGGTCCTGTGTATGCTCTACGGAGCAATGATGGAAAATTATGACGGATTATATCTGCCGATGATGATTGTGGGATATGTTTTTTCTGTCCCGTTTTTTCTGCTGACGGTCAGAACATCACAGAAACACGGACAGAAAGCATCTCTGGTGCGGTATACAGCAATCGCGCTTGTGATGTATATCGGAGTACTGGTACTTCTCGTTTTGTGGAAGCAGGGCAATCCGGCATGGAATCTGAGTCTGGGACCGGTGAATTTATATACCGTTCTGTTTGTGATATTCTTTGGGGTTGGTTATGGAGCGTATTACTCTACAGCCGATATGCCGATTCCGATGGTTGCAGACTGTTCCGATTATGAAACATTTCGTTCCGGAAGATACATTCCTGGAATTATGGGGACTTTGTTCTCTCTGGTAGACAAGCTGGTAAGTTCTCTTGGTTCTACCGTTGTGGGAGCAGCAGTTGCTATGATTGGAATCCATACACTTCCGGATGGAAATACACCATATTCGGATGGGATGCATGGAGTAGTGATCGTTCTGTTTTGTATTGTTCCGATGATCGCATGGATCATGACTTTGATTGCGATGAAGGGGTATTCCCTGACAGGCAGCCGAATGAAAGAAATCCAGGCAGTCAATGCAGTTCGAAAGGATGCGATCAATCGTGGTATGTCATTGGAGGATGCAATGCAAACATGGAAAGAGATGGATCAGGTGCCGGAGAAATTCAGACAGTCATAAATACAGTGAACGGCGAAAAAATACTATCCAGAAAGGGAAAAATTATGAAAGAGAAGAACAAGAAAAAAGGATTAGGTGTAAAAAAGTGGTCGATACTTACTGCAGTATTTGCAATACTGACCGTTGTCAGTATTATTGGAACCAACATTGCATTATCTGCAGGACAGGCAATTAATATTTTCCTGAAAACAGATACCTATAAAATTGTAGATAAAGGAAACGGGAAAGAGGATACCACGTATTTTGAATCCGATTTCGATTCCGAGGAAGAACTGGAAGAAAACGGAAGAAAAGTCGCAGAGCAGCTGCATGCAGAAGGTTCTGTACTGCTGAAAAATAATGGGGTGCTGCCACTGAAAGAGGATGCGAAAGTAAGCACATTGAGTCATTCCAGTGTGGATATGGTTACATGTGGTACCGGTGCGGCAGACATTGATACATCCAACGCTCCGACTTTGAAAGAAGCATTGGAGAGCAGAGGCATTTCGGTCAATGGTGCATTGTGGGATTTCTACACAAAAGGTGCAGGAAAAGACTATGTGCGTACACCGGGAAAAGCGGCAAACCAGGAAAATCAGTCAGGACGTGCCGGATGGCATATCAACGAGGTGCCGGTCAGCGCATATACAAGTGATGTTACATCCAGCTTTGCTCAGTATAATGATGCGGCAATCGTAACGATCTCACGTATTTCAGGAGAAGGTGCAGATCTGGCATCAGAGAACTTCAAAGACGGGGAAAATGTGCTGTCTCTGACCAAAGAAGAGCAGGATATGTTGAAGATGGCAAAGGACAATTTTGAAAATGTCATTGTTTTGATCAACTCCACAAATGCATTAGAATGTGATTTTATCGAAAATGAAGAATATGGCGTTGATGCCGTACTGTGGATCGGTTACACAGGCGGATGGGGATTAAATGGTGTTGCAGACATTCTGACAGGAAATGCAAATCCAAGCGGAAGACTGGTAGACACATACTGCTATGATAATACGACAGCACCGGCGATGGTTGGAATTTATGGAAGCGATTATACCAACTATGATCCAGATGATAAAGAAAAATGGTACAGCGTAGCAAATGGACAGTTAGACGGAAATCATCACTACATTACATACCAGGAAGGGATTTATGTAGGATATCGTTATTATGAAACACGTTATGAAGACGTGGTCATGGGAACAGAAAATGTCGGAGATTATAATTATAATGATACAGTAGCATATCCATTTGGATATGGACTCAGTTATACAGAGTTTGAATATTCCGATTTTAAGACAGAGTACAACAAAGAAACTGATAGTTTTGAAGTTTCTGTAAAGGTGACCAATGTTGGGGATGTAGCAGGAAAAGAAGTGGTACAGATTTACTTCCAGTCTCCTTATACAGAGTATGACAAAGAAAATGGAATTGAAAAAGCGTCTGTAGAATTGTGTGGATTTGATAAAACAGAAATTCTGGATCCAGGTGCATCTGAGATTGTAACAGTCAATGTTCTGCGGGAAGAACTGGCCTGCTATGATGAGAATGGTGCAAAAACATATATTCTGGATGCAGGGGACTATTATCTGACAGCTGCAAAGAATGCACACGATGCAGTCAATAACGTATTAGCTGCAAAAGGCTATACAAAAGCAGACGGTATGACAGCAGACGGAAACGTTGAGCTTACCTATCAATACAATAATAAAGAACTTGACACAGAGACATATTCTGTATCAAGAGCAACTGGAGAAGCGATCACCAATCAGTTTGAAAGTGCAGATTTGAGTCAGTATGGTTACGAGATCACCTATCTGTCACGGAATAACTGGACAGGCACATGGCCGGAAACAATGGAAATTGAAGCAACAGAAGAGATGTTTGCAGATGGATTGTATGATTATCAGACTATGAAGGTATTGATGGTTCGGATACAAAAATGCCGACAATGGGAGCTGACAATGGTCTGACGCTTGCAATGATGATCGGAAAAGAATATGATGATCCGGCGTGGGATGATTTATTGGATCAGGTGACATTTGATGAAATGGCAACATTGATCGGACAGGGATATCACAATACAGCGGTTGTACCAAGTGTGTCAAAACCGGCAACAGTAGATGATAATGGTCCTCAGGGATTCACACAGAATCTGACAGGAGTTTCTGAATGTCATACTGCATATGCAGATGAAAATATCATGGCTGCAACATACAATGTAGAATTGATGGAAGAACTCGGAAAAGCACTTGGAAATGATGTATTGGATTTAGGTGCAACAGGGCTTTACGGACCGGCGATGAATATCCACAGAAATGCATATGCAGGACGTAACTTTGAATATTATTCAGAAGACAGTTTCCTTTCCGGTGCAATTGCAGCAGCAGAAGTGAAAGGAATTCAGTCAAAAGGTGTATATGTATATATCAAACACTTTGCTTTAAATGACAGTGAAACAGCATGTCGTTGTATTTCAACATGGGCAAACGAACAATCTATCCGTGAAGTCTACTTAAAACCATTTGAGATGGCAATTGTAGACGGCGGTGCGATGAATGTAATGAACTCCTTTGCACGACTGGGTGTCGTATGGAGTGGTGCACATGAAGGTCTTATGACTAACGTACTCCGTGGCGAGTGGGGAATGAAAGGATTTGGTCTGACAGACTTTTCCGGAAATGCACAGTTCGAAAGCTATGGACTGTATATGAAGACATTTGATGTCGCAAAAGGATTACTTGCAGGAACAGATTGTTGGGATAGTTCTTCTATGTCATGGACAAATGATCTGAAGAAACTCTACAAGGATGATCCGGATATTGTTCAGGCAATGCGTCAGGCAACACATCGAATTCTCTATACGGTTGCAAATAGTAATGCAATGAACGGATTAAGTGCAAATCAGCAGGTTGTAGCTGTAACTCCATGGTGGCAGACAGCGCTGTATGCGGTATGTACGGTAATGGGAGCAATGACAGTCGTAAGTATTGTTATGATTTTCCGGTGCAGAAAGAAACAGATGGCTGACAAGAAAAATGAAGCATAGAAGTTTACAGGAAGAGGAGGCGAAATGCCTCCTCTTTTTATAATCGACATTCTGTTGCTTTCCTACAGCCAGAGTGTTAAAATAAGAAAAAACGAAAGACATACAGAGGTGAGGGATGAATCAGGAGTTTTATGATGCAGTAGAAGCAAATCCGGTCATTGCCGCAGTAAAAAATGATGCCGGATTACAGGCAGCGGTAGAGATGGAAGAAATTCAGGTGATCTTTGTGCTTTATGGAGATGTCTGTACGATTCCGGAGATTCTGGAGAGAATCAAAGCTGCGGGAAAAAAGGCAATGGTACATATCGATCTGATTGCGGGACTCAGTGCAAAAGAGATATCCGTGGAATTTATCGCCAGGCAGACAAGAGCTGACGGGATCATTACGACAAAACCGGCACTGGTGCGGCGGGCAAAAGAACTGGGGATTTTTGCGGTACTTCGCTTTTTTGTGATTGATTCACTGGCACTCAAAAATATTGAAAATCTGGAAATGCAGTGTGGGACATCGAGACCGGATTTTATTGAGGTGCTCCCGGGAGTGATGCCGAAAGTACTTGGAAGAATCGCAAAAGTGAGCAGGATTCCCATGATTGCCGGCGGGCTCATCACAGAAAAAGAGGATGTGATCGCAGCACTGTCAGTAGGGGCGATCGCGGTTTCTTCGACCAATCAGGATGTCTGGAAATTATAATGGAGGGCATAAAAATGGCAAAATATGTAATGGCACTGGATGCGGGAACAACCAGCAACCGGTGCATTTTGTTCAATGAAAAAGGGGAAATCTGCAGTATGGCACAGAAAGAGTTTACGCAGTATTTTCCAAAACCGGGCTGGGTGGAGCATGATCCGAGGGAAATCTGGTCTACACAGCTTTCTGTAGCGAGACAGGCAATGAATCAGATCAATGCATCGGCAGCAGATATTGCGGCGATCGGAATTACGAACCAGAGAGAGACAGCAATCGTGTGGGACAAGAATACAGGAAAACCGGTGTATAATGCGATTGTCTGGCAGTGCAGAAGAACTTCGGAGTACTGTGACAGCCTGAAAGATAAAGGGCTGACAGAGATGTTTCAGAAGAAGACCGGGCTTGTGATCGACGCTTATTTTTCCGGAACGAAAGTGAAGTGGATCTTAGACCATGTGGAAGGTGCAAGAGAAACGGGCAAAACGGGGAGAATTACTGTTTGGTACAGTGGAGACCTGGCTGATCTGGAAGCTGACAAAGGGGGCGGTGCATGTCACAGATTATTCCAATGCATCCCGGACGATGTTGTTTAATATCAATACGCTGGAGTGGATGATGAGATTTTGGAAGAGCTGGATATTCCAAAATGCATGCTGCCCCAGGCAAAGCCGAGCAGTGCTGTTTACGGAGAAGCAGATCCCGGATTTTCGGAGGAAGGATTCCAATTGCAGGAGCGGCAGGAGATCAGCAGGCAGCGCTGTTTGGACAGACCTGTTTCGAAGAGGGAGAGGCGAAGAACACGTACGGAACCGGATGTTTCCTGCTGATGAACACCGGCGAAAAACCGGTCTTTTCCGAGAATGGTCTGGTCACTACCATTGCCTGGGGGATGGAAGGAAAAGTTAATTATGCACTGGAAGGCTCCGTGTTTGTGGCAGGTGCTGCGATTCAGTGGCTGCGGGATGAGCTGCGTCTGATTGATTCAGCGTCAGATACAGAATATCTTGCACAGAAGGTTGAGGATACCAATGGCTGCTATGTGGTTCCTGCATTTACCGGGCTTGGAGCACCTTATTGGGATCAGTATGCCAGAGGAACGATCGTGGGACTGACCAGGGGCGTGAACAAAGATCACATTATTCGCGCCACACTGGAATCACTCGCTTATCAGGTAAATGATGTGCTGGAAGCAATGGGAGCAGATTCCGGAATCGCTCTTTCTGCGCTGAAAGTGGATGGCGGTGCAAGTGCCAATAATTTCCTGATGCAGACACAGGCAGATATCAGCCGGGCGCCGGTGCACAGGCCGAAGTGTGTGGAGACGACTGCATGGGAGCTGCTTATCTGGCAGGTCTGGCAGTGGGATACTGGAAGGATAAGGAAGATGTAAAACAGAACTGGGACATTGACAGGGTGTTCCAGCCAGACATTGAAATCGAAAAACAGCAGAAAATGCTCAAAGGATGGAAAAAAGCTGTGCAGTACGCACATGGATGGGCAAAAGAAGAGGAAATAATGAAATGAAAGATAAGCGCATTACGATGAAAGATGTTGCTAAAGAGGCAGGAGTGTCGACAGCCACTGTTTCTTATGTACTGAATTATTCTGATACAGAAAGAATTAGTCATGAGACACGACTGAGAGTTTTTGAGGCGGCAAATAAATTGAATTATGTGCCGAATATGGCTGCAAAAGCATTGTCAGAAAAAAGAGCTATCTGGTGGGATGATTATTAATAAGAGGGCTCGTAGTAAAAAAAGTAAGATATACCAATATTATGATCTGGCAGATGAGATACGTGTGATTTTGCATGCTCTGGGGTATGATATGTTTTTGATTTCAGCAGAAGAAATAGAAGAAGGCGTATCTATTGGGATTAGAAGAACGTTAGACGCGGTTTTTATTGTTGATCTGGAAGAATCACTTTTTAAAAAAATTGCTAATAAATTTTTTGTTCCAGCTATTTTTATAGACGGATATGTAGCAGATCCTTTATTTTGCAAAGTATTAGTGGATTCAAAAGAACTTTTGGATAAAGCACAAGAAATTTTGGGAGAAGAATTTTATGTTGTATTGGAAGATTACTTTAATGATTATCTATTAGAATATATCAGAAAAAGAGTAAAACAAGAAAATATTTTTGTTAATAAAAGTGGAAGTAATCTTCCAGAATTTCTCCAGTCACATCAACAAAAAAAAGGATTGATTATTGGAGAAATTCTGGGAGTACAGGTAGAAAATTATGTGGATAATAGGAATATTTGCGTTGTGGTTCATTCAGAGAAAGATATTATGCTTCTTCCAGACACGAAGATCATAGTTGTAAGTAATAAAGAAAAAGCAAGAAAAGCAGTAGAAGTGATGCAGAAATTATTATGTATAGACGGAAATAACAGTAGATTGGATATGCCAAGTGGTACTAATTATATAAAGATCATTAGTGAAATGAAAACAGAGTGAAGGAAAAGGAATTGTGAGAAGTAGACTAAAATCATGTTTCTTTTACTTTTTTTGTACAATTTTATTAAGTACTTAATAGAATTTAAAAATGCAGAAAAATACGGTCTTATAGTTTGTTCAACGCACTTAATAAAAAATGTTAAGTTAACATAAGTAAAAATGCATAAATAATAATTATATACAATGCTGAAAAATGTGAAAAAGATTGAAGTGTTATAAAAATAAGTGTATACTACAGTTAGTTAAACGCATAAGTGATTGCTGATAAAAACCACATGAGAGGAAAACGAGGATGGAAAAAAGAGAGATGAAGAGAAAGAAAAATGCCCTGTTGTTATCCATTGTTTGTTGCGGAAGCGGACAATTTTTTGTCTATAGACAGCGTATTAAAGGAGGCGTATTATTTTTGCCTCAATTTCTGATTATGCTGATTGAACTGTTGAGTGGGTACTGGATAGAATATTTTCAGGGAGGAATACCAGAATTATCTTTACGGCTTCATGGTGGATTTTTTACAAAAGGAATATGGGGCATGATACATTAGGTGAAAAAGCAGGTGGAAGATATGGAGATCACTCGACAATGCTTCTGATTAATGGGGTTATTGCAATACTTATATTGGGAATTGCTTTTGCAACATATGTATGGAATATTTACGATATACAGGCAGGAAACAAAAAAATAGAAAGCAAAGTATCTTTGGCAAAAAAGTTTTTCAAAGAATTTACCTTATTTTGCTGTAAATTATATATGTCTTTTTGACTATCTTTTTATATCTTCTTAAATGTCCGCAAAGCCTTATTTTATAGGCTCTACGGGCATTTTGCTTTTGTGGTAAACCTCACATATCTAGGTCTATCTTCTTATATTTTCTCTATCAAACGTGGTTAAAATCGTGGTAAATACTTCTATGCAATTAGACGCTGAACCTCTGATTTCGCGGTATCTATGGACGCATGAGCGTACCAATTCATTGTGATACTAATGTTGGAATGTCCCATGATATACTGTAAATCTTTTGGGTTCATGTTCTTGCTTGCCAGCCTTGTGCAGAACGTATGGCGTAGCGTATGCGGTGTGATATGTGGCAAGGGATTGTCCTTATGGTACTTGTTGTATTTCTTTACCATACGGACAACAAGCATATTGTAATCAATCGCAACTTTGGGCTTGCCTTTATGATTGACAAATAGAAAGTTGCCCCGTCCGTCTATCACAAATGGTTCTGCCTTTGGGCGTTTTTTCATAACCCGTTGAAATGCCTGTATTGTTTCTCTGCTTAATGGCACTTGCCTTATTCCGCTCTTTGTTTTAGGCGTTTCAATGTAATAGCCTTGTTCCTTGCTCTTTAGTAACTGGTGGTCGATTATTACAACTTCATTCTTGAAATCAATATCGGCTACTGTCAGTCCGCACAGTTCCGAGATACGAAGTCCTGTTTTTAATAATATCAGCACATCATCATAATGCTTGTGATACACATTGTCCGTCTTGATAAATGAGAGTAAGGCTTGTTCTTGTTCCTCTGTCAATGCGACTTTCTCTTTGGTATCATTTTCTAGGACTTCACTTAACTTGAAATCAAAAGGGTTTTTCCTTACACAATCGTCTTGTATGGCGATATAGAATGACGCTTTTAACGAGCGTTTATGGTTGTTAATGGTGTTATAGGAAAAGCCTTTGTCTTTCATGCGTAAAGCCCATTCTTTAGCGTCAGAGGGTTTGATTGTATCAATGCTCCTAGCACCTAACTTGTCCTTTTTCAATAACCGCATGAGCTGTTCCCGTTGTTTTATTGTGCTTTTCTTCACGTTTGCCCTCTGTGCGTTCTGTTTGGCGTAGAGTTGGCAAAGTGTCATTTTCTTGCCTGTGCTGTCGATACCGTCCTCAATATCCCGTCTTATCTGCTGTTCCAGTTCACGAAGTGAGGGTTTTTCCCGTTTTCCCTTTGGTGTCGGGTCTGTGGGTGTCAATCTCCAAG
>ENA-OQJX01000258-OQJX01000258.1-human-gut-metagenome-genome-assembly--contig:-NODE-258-length-32730-cov-3.471092_pt1 | contig 32730 bp, 45 predicted proteins | sample MGYA00242615_ERZ504782 | MGnify/ENA primary metagenome ERZ504782 (study PRJEB26092, sample SAMD00036354) | human gut metagenome | host: Homo sapiens | study: EMG produced TPA metagenomics assembly of... | reverse complement strand
CATAATGCCCGTAGTGGGAAATCAAATCCAGGAATAAACCGGAATCAAATTCAAGGAAACTATTTATAAGTTCCTTATTTCTTTCAGGATAATATACATGCTGATTTTCAAGTACGACATTTGAAAATCGGTGAATATAATTATGCAAAATAATAATCAAGATGGATATACCTCTTAGCATGAGGGTATCATTCAAGGTCATTTGGTATTTCTCATTAATCATAAATTCCCTTTTTTCATATTTGAGATAAATAAACATCACGCTACGTCAGGGCTGTAACATAATAATGGCAGTATTGTAACCAGGGATATACCGGGTAGTAAGGAGTCGATGGCTGGTGAAAAGACCGCAATCGAGAGTCCGACTTTCCGGTCACGACCACACGCTATAATCAGTGTAAAGAGATGAAATGGCAGCCAGGTCTTCCATTTTCAAGTGAGATGAAAACACTGGGGTAAAAGTAAATTGCCTGAAACGGATAACGAGACTGCCATATACATTCGTCCGGTATAACCTTATCGATACTGCGCACCATCCTTAAACGCCTTGCCAACCACATCTCCGAGTACACGGTAAGAACGTAATACGGAATCGAACGAAATAGGCTGCAACTTTCCTAAATCCACTTTACCTTGTGTATTCAATATGGATTCATCAGCTTGCACATTTACAACCTCTCCCACGACGTGCATTTCTCCCAACGCCTCCTGCATTTCTACAACTTTACATTCGAGAGTCAGAGGATATTCGTCGATAACGGGTGCATCGACAAATTCGCTATGGGTAACGTGTACACCCGTTTTTTCAATCTTGTTTTTTTTGCGTCCGGAAACAAGACCGAAATAATCGGAAAGCACCAATGTTTCTACATTGGCAATACTTAATGTGAAGGCCTTTTTGTGTTTCAGATTCTCGGTAGTCTTATGCCCAAGTGCGAGATTCAATGCAACATGATGATAACCGCATTGCCCTCCCCATGCCGCGTTCATAGCTTGGGTGTACCTTGTCCATCGTAGGTTGCCACAATCAATACGGGCAACGGAGCGACTACGGGAGTATTACCTAAATTCTTTTTCATATATTACCTCCAGTCCATAAACATTCGTGCGGTCTCCGCATCGTGATGATCGAAGAAAAGACTTTTTCCCGTGTCGAGCGTGGCGATAGAAGCCATATCTTCGGCGGTCAGCTCGAAATCGAAGATGTCGATATTCTGCCGCATACGTTCGATATGCGTGGATTTTGGGATGATGATGACACCTCGCTGGATCAACCAGCGAAGAGCGACCTGTGCTACACTTTTGCCGTATTTCACACCGATTTCTGCAAGTAAGGGATTTGTGAAGAAGTTGTTGCGACCTTCGGCAAACGGGCCCCACGACATGATGCGCGTACCGAACTCCTCCATGATTTTTTGCGGTTCTATCTGTTGGTTGAACACGTGGGTTTCCACCTGATTGACGGCAGGAACAACATCCATGTTGCTGGCGATGTCGATGAAATGGTCGGAATAGAAATTACTTACACCGATAGCCCGCAATTTACCTTCCTTATATGCCTCTTCCAATGCCCGGTATGCACCGTAACGGTCGCAGAATGGCTGATGAAGCAACATCAGGTCGATATAGTCTGTCTGCAACTTGCGCAGACTTTCGTCAATGGAGGCTTTAGCTTTTTCGTAACCATAGTTGGAAATCCATATCTTCGATACGAGAAAAATCTCCTTACGGTCGATTCCGCTTTTCTTTACGGCATTGCCGACACTCTCTTCATTGTGATAGGCTTGAGCCGTGTCAATCATCCGATAACCCACTTTCAAGGCATCGCTAACACATCGTTCACATTCGGATTCTGATACCTGATAGACGCCGTAACCCATTTGCGGCATTTCGACACCATTGTTCAATTTTACTGTTTTCATATTCCCTTTTATTAATAAGTTTATTCAATAACCCCGATTTCCCGTAGCCACGTTCCTACATTTTCTGCATTGATTCGTCCGCTCGTCAGCCCTTCACCGGTCAGGTGGGCAGCATCGGGCGTAAGTTCTGCAATGCGGGCGAGCGTTTCGTCTCGGTAAGTTGCCGAATAAGTGCAGAACGGCACGACGGTCTTACCGGAGAAGTCGTAGCTTTCGGCGAAGGTGGCGATGATCATCGGAGCTGTATGCCACCAAACGGGGCTACCGATGAAGATAACATCGTACTGTTCCCAATTTTCCACATTGTCGGCAATAGCCGGACGTGCATCGTTGTTCCGTTCTTCAAGGGCGACTTCCGTACATTCGGTATAGTCAGTAGGATAAGGAACTGTCGGCTCTATCCGAAAAAGATCGGCTCCGGTCTGGCTGGCAATCTCCTGCGCCATACGTTGTGTCGTCCCTCCCCAACTGAAATAGGCAACCAGAATTTTGCTGTCGCTTTCGGGAGTATCAGGATTCTCCCCCGGATTGTTCGGATCGTCGGGATTGTCCGGGTTATCAGGTTCTTCCTGATCGCCCGGTTCCTCCTCGTCCGGTGTTTCGGGTGTTTCAATACCCGGCATTTCAGGTTCATTTTCATCTTCGGGCGAGCAAGCTCCGAACATTGTGATGGTCATAGCCATCATCAGTAAAATCAAATACTTTTTCATACTTAACTATTATTTATGGTTTCAAGTTTTTATCCGACTGCAAAATTACGGACGTTCCTTCATTCGGTAGGAACAAAAAATACGGGTGTAATTACCATTTTTTCGGAAAATGAAATCAGGCCAATCGGGGTATATGCACGAGAATATCGAAAAACCGAAATAATAGCATTTTCAACCGCAATTCTTGTAAAGCCTCGCTGAAAGGTTCTCTCTAACTTTGCAACATCAAAAACAAGGAAACAGATATCGTCCGATTTGATGGTTCTGTTTCGGCGAATAAAAATGAGAAAAGCAATGAGAAAGAAAAATTCACTAAAGCTATGGATGGCTTCAGCCATTTTGTTCAGTTTGTTTATATCATGCGGGCAAGACAGACGGGAACGGTTGATGGCGAAGTGCTGGTGGTAGAGGAACAGGGAAGTTTCCTTGCCGGAGGAGCCGCCGTGACAACCCCAGGAATCTACAATGAAAATGACCCGACCAATCCTGCCGGACAGACACTCCACGGCGACCATGCGTATGTATTTTACCAGAAACCGCTTCATGCCCGTAAATACCCGCTGGTATTTCTGCATGGTAACGGAGAATCTTCAAAAACGTGGGAAACCACACCCGACGGGCGTGAAGGATTTCAAAATATCTTTCTACGGTTGGGATTCAGTGTTTATCTGGTTGATCAGCCTCGTAGGGGAAAAGCCGGGAGAAGTATGGTGTCCGATTCTATTTCTGCTTTACCGGAAGAAGCTTTCCAGTTTGAAATATTCCGTTTGGGTATATGGCCGGAGTTTTTCCCCGATGTTCAGTTTCCAAAAGATCCGCAGTCATTGGAACAATTCATGCGACAAATCACCCGAATACGGGAGCTTTTGACAAGCATGTCGTAGCGGATGCAATGTCTGCCGTGTTCGACCGTACAGGAGAAGGAGTCCTGGTAACTCATTCTATGGGTGGAGGTCCCGGATGGCTGACCGTCATCAGAAACCCCAAAGTACGGGCGGTAGTCGCTTACGAACCGGGTAGTAGTTTTATTTTTCCTAAAGGAGAGGTTCCGGCTCCTATGCCGACCTCTTGTCCTTACGGAGCATTGACTGCTGATTCCGTATCACTGGAGCAATTCACTTCTCTCACGCGCATTCCTATCATTATTTATTACGGTGACAATATTCCTAAAGAGCCAACTGAACACTGGGGGCAGGACACATGGCGTGTACGTTTGGCAATGGCACGGCTTTTCGCAGATGTATAAATCGCCATGGAGGAGATGCAAAAGTTGTCCACCTGCCAGAAATCGGCATAAAAGGTAATACACATTTCCTGTTTTCCGACTTAAATAATTTGGAGATAAGCGACCTCATGTTCGATTTCCTACATGAAAAAGGATTGGATTGACCGGAAGATTCCATTATGACAGTGTAAAACCAGCTCAATTTACTTTTTTGCAATAAACAGATTATATAGGTAAATCTCTTTCTAACTGAAAGATTAACAAAAAAACAAATCAAGAAAATTATGAAGAATAGAGAATTAGGAAAAAGCGGATTATATGTATCCGCCATCGGATTGGGGTGCATGGGCATGAGCCATGCTTATGGTGCGCCTGCCGATAAACGGGAAATGTCGGAACTGTTGGCTAAAGCCGTAGAAATCGGTTATACGTTCTTTGATACCGCCGAAACTTATGGCACGACAGAGAATCCTCACGATAACGAGGAACTATTGGGAAATGCCTTAAAACCGTATCGCAACCGTATCGTGATCGCGACTAAATTCGGACTTCGTTTCGATACGGAGAGCGGAAAGATTCCTTACCCGTTGATTACCGATTCACGCCCTGACACTATCCGTCGCAGCGTGGAAGGTTCGCTGAAAAGATTGCAGACCGACCATATCGACCTTTACTACCAGCACCGCGTGGATGCGGGTGTACCGCCCGAAGAGGTTGCAGCGTAATGGCCGATTTGATAAAGGAGGGAAAAATCCTCCACTGGGGAATCTCGGAAGCCACGGAAGAGGTGATCCGCAGGGCACATAGTGTCTGCCCGGTTACCGCCGTGGAAAACCGTTACTCCATGATGGCACGGCACTACGAATCGCTTTTTCCCGTGCTCGAAGAATTGGGTATCGGGTTCGTCCCGTTCTCTCCGCTTGCCAACGGTCTGTTATCCGACCAATACACGGCTTCATCTCGTTTCGAGGCCGGAACGGATTACCGTGCTTCCATGCCGCAGTTCCGTCCCGAAAGTTTTGAACAGAACCAAAGGCTGTTCAGCCTTGTAGAGCGTCTGGCAGATGAATACCATGCCACACCCTCGCAAATCGCATTGGCGTGGATGATAAACAAGCATCCGTGGATCGTGCCCATTCCCGGCACGCGCCATCTTTCGCGATTGAAGGAGAATATCGGGGCTGTGGATATACACCTGACAACAGAGGAAATCCGGCGCATTGATGCGGAACTCGATACAATAGGCATGAGCGATGTGTTCGGAGGTTCCCCTATAAAAAGTAAATAGAAAGAAGAAATATGAAACCAAAAGTAATATGTCATATCATGAGTTCCGTCGATGGGCGGTTACTCGACAATCGCTGGACGCAACCGTTCGGCGAAACGGATAAAACAGAGTTGTTGAAGGTTTACGCGGCTATCGGCCGTGAACTGAATACCGATGCGTGGATGTTCGGGAAAAACACGGTTTGCGCTGTATTTCCTGAAAAATCGAGCAAAGGGAATACCCCCTTCTCCGGAACCGCTTCTGTTTTCATGGGAGAGCGGCACTCCGAGAGAATGTTTATCGTGTCTGATCCCGACGGCGACATACTCTTCACCTCCTCCACCTTGCGTGGCGATAATATCCTCGTGGTTTTAGGCCGGAACGTCACGGAAGAATATCTCGCGTTCCTGCGCGGGATGCGTATCTCTTATGTTGTCGTAGAAGACGCAGCCGATTTGCACGCAGGTCTTGAAGCGGCCAATCGTGAGTTCGGTATCCGTTCGGTATCGGTGCAGGGCGGAGGAATCTTGAACGGAGCTTTGCTGAAAGAGGGAGTTATTGACGAGTTAAGTTTAGTCGTTTATCCCGGAATCGACGGGCTTGCAGGTATCCCCTCTGTTTTCGAGTATATCGGGAGTAAAACCGATTGCCCGGCAAAAGGTCAAAACCTGCAACTTCTTTCGGTAGAACAACGGGAACACGGGGTTGTCTGGCTCCGATATAAATTTCACTTCAATAATAAATAGACTATGAAAAAGATGGTAGGAATAATGTTATTGCTTTGCTCGATAATGCCATTTACGGCTTGCACATCTACTGAAGACGAGCCTTATAAACCGGAGACAGAGCAACCGTCGGATGATCCGAACAATAATGAAGAAGAGGATAATGATACGACACCCGTTTACGGGCATCTGACCACGGCCAATACCGTGAGCGATGTTGTCAATCATGAGGCTTTTAACGGGTTCGGACGATTCATACTCCCGGCAGAGCGGAGCTATAACGATAATATGACATTGCAGAATGTGGCGAGTATGCTCCCGTATCATAATTACATAACGGGCGAAAGAGCGGTTGAAACCATCAACACGATGGTCGATTACGTGCATGACGGGAACACGCTCTTTTATGACATTTATTCGGATGCGGATAAGCAGGCGGATTCCCGGAAAAACAATACGGGACTGTTCTTTTTTCGGGGAGAACCCGGCAAACCGTTCGCAATCGTGTGTCCCGGTGGAGGTTTCTCGTATGTGGGAGCTATCCACGAGGGATTTCCGCTTGCCATTGCGTTGAGCAAGATGGGTTACAACGCCTTTTCCATCCAATACCGCACGGGCGGGGCGCAGGTCGCTTGCGAAGATCTTGCCGGGGCCATCGACTTTATTATGCGCCATGCCGAAGAGTTGCAGGTCTCGACCGACGACTATTCGCTCTGGGGCGGTTCTGCGGGGGCACGTATGGCGGCTTATCTCGGCTCTTACGGGACGCAGGGGTTCATCAGTGCAGTACATCCGCGTCCGGCAACGGTCGTGATGGGTTATACCGGGCACTCCGATTATACGCGCAACGATCCCCCGACATACGTGGTTATCGGTGATAACGACGCCATCGCGAGCGCGTCGGTCATGCGTCAGCGGGTGGAGAATCTTCAGGCCATAGGCATTGATGCCGAATTTCATCTGTTCCCGAATCTGCGACATGGGTTCGGATTGGGTATAGGAACGAGTGCAGAGGGCTGGGAAAAAGATGCAGTCGCATTCTGGGAAAAATACATTTCCCGTAAAAATGGAAAATCCAACCGTAAATAACGTAAGGGGAAATTGCCGGCCCCTTTCTACCTTTGCAATGTCCGTAAAACATATAAATAGATAATAATGAAAAAGATAATCACAACCGTATTGTGTGCGACAATGGCTGTATGCAATACATTAAATGCACAAGAGAATATGGAAAAGAAAGAGAAAATGCCGTTCACATACGTGGATGTCAAAACAATTAAAAGTCACAACAGTAATCCGTGGGGATTGGTCTATAACGGTGCTATCACGGAAAACAAGGAGGGAGCGGTGAGTATCCACTCCATCACTTATGAATTGAACGGCCTGAAAATCGCCGCCAATGTCTATACCCCCGCGGGATATGACCGGGCGAAAAGCTATCCCGCCCTTGTCGTCGCCCATCCGAACGGTGGCGTCAAAGAGCAGGTCGCGGGATTATACAGTCAGCGTATGGCAGAGGCAGGTTATATCTGTCTTGCGTTTGATGTCGCTTATCAGGGAGCCAGTGAAGGGCAACCGCGCAGTACGGACAAGCCTGCCAACCGTATCGAGGACATCCATCGTGCTGCCGATATTCTGGCGCAATATCCGGGTGTCGATCCTGCCCGTGTCGGTATTCTCGGCATCTGTGGCGGTGGCGGCTATACGCTGAAAGCCGCGCAGACAGACAAGCGTTTCAAGGCAGTAGCCACATTGAGTATGTTCAACACGGGACTGGTGCGCCGTAATGGTTTTCTCGATTCGCAGATAAACGAAGTTCAGCAGCGTCTTGCCAATGCCTGTGCCGCACGTCAGAAAGAAGCGGAAACCGGAGACCCCGAATATATCGGCGACATGAGCGGAATGACACCGGAACAGGCCGCAAAACTCCCCTTCGACCTTTACCGTGACGGATACGAGTATTATCTTCAAAGCCACGCGCACCCCAATTCTACATTCAAATACACCAAAAGCAGTCTGGTAGATCTTATGGCATTCGACGCGAGCGAAGGAATGTATCTTATCAACCAACCGTTGTTGATGATTGCGGGAAGTATCGCGGACACGTTCTACATGACCGAACTGTGTTACAGCAAGGCCACGGAACATCGGACAAGGAGCTGTTCTTTATTCCCGGCGCGACGCACATCAAAACTTATTTTGTGCCGGAATACGTGGAACAAGCCGTAGTTAAGCTGACGGATTTTTTCAACAAGAATCTGTAAGTTATGAGCCTAAAAATTAGTAAAATAGTGTCATTTGTAGCCATAAGCCTCCTTGTCGGGGCTTTGGCTTCTTGTGGAAACAGCAAGCCTGAACGTGTACCGGAAGGATACCATATCAATTTTTCGGAAACATCGCCCAATCCGAAAGAACATAAGAGAGTGCTGGTTATTTCCGGAAGCCCCCGTAAAGGAGGTAATACCGATTTATTGTGCGACGCCTTCGCACGCGGAGCGAAAGAGGCCGGAGGATATGTGGAGAAGGTGTTTCTTGCCGATTATAATATCGGCTATTTCTCGGAAGAGGACGTGCAACGGGTAGGAAAGCGGGCAAATGAGGCCGGGGATGATGTCCCGATGCTCGTGGATAAGCTGGTAAATGCGGATGTGATTGTATTGGCAAGTCCTGTTTATTACATGAACATTACCGGACAGTTGAAAACCTTTATCGACCGTACATACGGGCGTTATCGAGAAATGAAAGATAAGGAGTTTTTCTATCTGACCGCTTGTGCTGATGCTGAAGATAGTACGGCGGATTGGGCGATAAACGGTTTTCGCGGCTTTGTGATGTGTCTCCCCAATCCCACGGAGCGAGGTATGGTCAAGGCAACGGGCATGGGGCGTAAGGGAGCTGTAAAAGGCAGCCAATACGAAACGGAGGCATACAATCTCGGAAAAAATATTTAACGAATTAAATGATTGATTTATGAAATTAAGATTCACAATTTTATTGATTGCCGTTCTGTTCCATATCGGGGCTTACGCGCAAGCGACACCGGGTAAACAATCTTCCGGAAAAATATTGGTGGCTTATTTCAGTTGGGGCGGCAATACCCAGAAAGTGGCCGGACATATCGCATCGCTCACTGGAGGAACTCTATTCCGTATCGAGCCAGAAAAACCATACCCTACTGAATACACCCCGTGTACCGAAGTGGCGAAGGCGGAGAAAGAAGCCGATGCACGTCCCGCCATTAAAAATAAAGTCGAGGATTGGGATCAGTACGATATTGTATTTATCGGTTGTCCTGTTTGGTGGCATACTGCCCCTATGATTATCAATACGTTCTCGGAAAGTTATGATTTCAAGGGGAAAACAGTCATTCCTTTCTGTACCTATGCCTCGACTTATCGGGATGAAACGCTGGCCAAAATCGCAGAACTGACACCTGCCGCCGGGCATCGGAAAGGATTCGGAGCCGTGGATAAAAACACGAAAGGCATTGAAGCATGGCTGAAAGAAATCAAGCTGTTAAAATGATTAAAAACAAAGGATTATGAAAAAGATACTTTATGCACTCGCACTATTGGCAGGCACTATATGCCTTGTTGTTGCCTGCTCGAATGACGAACCGGATACCGGCAACGGGAATCAGGATATGGAAGAGGTCGTTCCCGGAACGAACCATAAAATTCTGATCGCCTATTTTTCCCAGCCTCTTCCTAACAATGTGGATGCGGTAACTTCTGCAAGCCGAGTGACCGTGAACGGGGAGCTTTACGGCAGTGTCCAATACGTGGCTACCATCATCAATGAAGCTACGGGAGGAGATATGGTTCGGATTCAGACTTTACAGCCTTATCCTGAAAGTTACGATGATCTGGCAAGTCAGGCAAATCAGGAACGTCAGAATAACATTCATCCCGAACTCGCCACGAACATAGAGAGTTTTGACAATTATGATGTTATTTTCATCGGTTATCCTATCTGGTGGTATCAGATGCCGATGGCCATGTATTCTTTCTTCGACAAGTATGATTTCGCCGGCAAAACCATTATCCCGTTTTCCACGCACGGAGGCAGCGGTTGGTCTGGAACATTGGAAGATATTGCAGAGTTAGAGCCGGATGCAACGATGGTAAACGGGTATAGTATTTCCCGTAATAATACGGCGACTTCCCGCGACGGTATTTTGAATTGGTTGCAGGGAATTGGCATGATGGAATAGATTCAATAACATATAAAGTACAGAAAAATGAAACGAAATATTATATTCTGGAGCGGGATTCTTTCTATGTTGATTGCGTTGGTCGCCTGTTCCAAAGAGGAAGGTTCGGACACTCCTTTGTATCAAAATGATTACATAGAATACGATGCAAACCGTAAAATACTCGTCGCCTATTTCAGTTGGGGAGGCACTACTCAATATTTGGCGGAAAATATTGCGGAACAGACCGGTGGTACACTGTTTCGGATTGAAACAGCTACTCCCTATCCGACTGACTACAACGAATGTACAGAAGTTGCACGTGAAGAGTTGGATAATGGCACTCGGCCGGAATTAGGCACATCGGTAGAGAATTTCGATGAATACGACGTCGTATTTGTAGGTTGCCCGGTCTGGTGGCATACGGCTCCGATGGCGATATGGTCGTTCCTTGAGAGTTCGGAATATGATTTTACAGATAAAATCATCGTGCCATTTTGTACTTACTCTGCTACCTATCGAGAGGAAACTCTCGCTAAAATCGTTGAACTTACCCCCGGTTCGGTTCACTTGCAAGGTTTCGGTACTGTCGGACGAAATACGGAGGGAGTAGAGAATTGGCTGCGGACAATCAATGTTATTCAATAAATAGAGCGTGGATTATTTTGTTAAAAACATAAAAAGTGTTAACTGAACGGATAATATCCCTATTTAATATCGTATTTATTCGCTATTTTTGCTTTCAGTGTAAAAAATAGAATATGGAAGAACAGAAAGACGTAATTGTTGCCAATAGGCTCGGCATGGTGAGAACGGATTCCGAAGAGGAGTATCTGGCGCACTTGCTTTGTCTGGGAGGCACGTGCCGTTATCTGTTCAACGGGAAAGAGTTCGAGTTGCACGCCGGAGATCTTTCCATCATCCGCAAGCGGAAGATGATAGAGAAGATAGAGCCGAAAGATGACTTTCAATGCAAAATAATCTACACGAAACCCGGATTTATCGAGTTATGCACACCGCAAAGCAATTACGGTATGAAAGGGCAACTGGCTCTTTTTCTTAATCCCGTCATGCATCTCTCGCCCGAACAGCAGATTATCTGTCGCCGTGACTTCGAGCAACTGGAATTCCGCATCAAAGACACGGAGCACCGATTCTACCGTGAGACACTTATCAACGCAATGCAGACAGCCATTCTTGACTTCTTCGATTTTCATGCCCGCATCTATGGCGAGAGCGACATTTCCACACAGAACGCCTCTATCATGAGCCGTTTCCTGAAAATGCTGGAAGAAGGTGCGTTTCGTGAGCATCGGGAAGTTACCTATTATGCCGACTGTTTGTGCGTTACGTCGAAATACCTTTCGGAAGTATCGAAGAAAATAAGCGGGTATGCCGCCAACTATTGGATCAACCGTTATACGATACTCGAAATATCCCGTCTGCTCCGCGACAAGTCGCTGACATTTGTCCAAATTTCCGATATGTTCGGTTTTTCATCCCCGGCCTATTTCAGCCGTTACGTGCAACGCAATCTGGGGCTGAATCCGACGGATTATAGGAAATAATCATATTTTTCTTCATTTGCATTTTCGGTAAAAACAGCAGTTTTTACCGATTTTTTTGTATCGCTGGTTTGTTGTATTCCCTCTAATTTTGCAACAGTAAGAACTTAAAATCAGAGCGATATGAAATCATTTGCTATTACAGTATTGTTGCTGCTGTCTATCGGAGTGAAGGCGCAGAATAATCCGGAAATGACATTTCGCCAGCCTTATCCGCTTGGCGAGAAACTATCTTCAAACCCCAATTTTACGGGCAAAGCATGGCTCGCACCATTAAGTGAGCAAAAAGAGTTGAATGTTCCCATGTCAAACGTAACCTTTGAACCGGGATGCCGCAACAGTTGGTACTCGCATAAAGCCGGTCAGATATTGATTGCGACAGCCGGTATCGGGTATTATCAGGAAAAAGGACAGCCCGCCCGACGGTTGTTTCCGGGCGACATCGTGGAGATAGCCCCTGACGTGGTGCATTGGCACGGGGCAGCACCGGACAATTGGTTTGCGCATATCGCCATTACGACCAATCCGCAGATAAATGCGGCCGTATGGCTCGATCCCGTCAGCGACAGCAATATCAGGGAGCTACGGCTGAAGTGGAAAACCGTTATGCGAAGGCAAATAGTACATTGGCCGCACGCGAACAAGCCATTGTAGCGGTGGCATCCTATACCGGAAAGGGAGATTTGGAACACTTGAAACCGGCTCTTGCGGGAGCGTTGGAGGCAGGTATGACCATCAATGAAATAAACGAGGTATTGATTCACGCTTACGCTTATTGTGGGTTTCCGCGTAGCTTGCGGGCGATACAAACCTTTATGCAGGTCGTGGACGAGCGGAAAGCGAACGGGATAAACGATGTTGTCGGTCGGGAAGTTACTGAAATGAACGACAATAGAACCGCTACGAACGGGGACGGGATATACTTGCCGAAATATCGGGTACTTCCGTTGATGCCCCCAAAGCAGGTTATGCAATATTTACACCTGCTATCGAACGCTTCTTGAAAGAACATCTTTTTGCAGACCTTTTTGAGAGAGACCTGCTGACCTATCGGGAACGCGAGCTCGCAACAGTCTCCATTCTTGCCGGTGTCGGCGGCGTTGAGCCGATGTTCAGAAGTCATGCAGCGATATGCCTGCATCTCGGCGTTACAGCCGAACAACTTTCGGCATTACTGAATATCGTGGAAATGAATCTCGGAATATCTTATTCGGAACCATTGCGTAACATATTGGAACAAATAGTAAAACAGAAATGAAAAAGATTATTTTAGGGGTATTGCTCCTGCTATTTGCAGGAGTCACCCAAGCGCAGCATATAACGATTACCCGACAAGGACATTTTTCGGTAGGCGGGCAAACTATCCAAAGATTGGGGGAATATGACAACAGCAAGTTCGTCGGATGGGCGGAGCAGGAAGAAACCGGACAAAGCTATCGGGCCGACCATGCCTTTGTGGATTTTCAGATTCCTGCCGACAGCAAGAAACTACCGTTAGTCTATGTGCACGGTTACGGCGGTTCGGGTGTATGCTGGCAAATGACACCCGACGGCAGAGAAGGTTTCGGCCATGTTGATGTTACGCCGTGGCTGGAGCAGTTACGTGGTTGATCTTCCCGGTCGTGGACGGGCAGGACGGACATCAGCAACAACGACAGCCAAGCCTGTGGCCGACGAAATGTTTTGGTTCGACATCTGGCGTATTGGCGTATGGCCGAATTACAACGAGGGCGTACAGTTCCCGAAAGATTCGACTTCTCTTTCGCAGTTCTTTCGCGAAATGACACCTGATTTGAGCAACCATCAATTAGATGTTCCTGCACTCGGAGCATTGGCTGAACGCATCGGCGACCATATTCTTGTAACCCATTCTGCCGGAGGGTTCCCCGGTTGGATGTCTGCGATGCAAAATTCAGAGGTCAAAGGTGTCGCATCCTATGAGCCGGGCGGGTTCGTATTCCCTGAAGGCGAAGTTCCTGATCGTATCGATGGCTTGACTGGCGGTGTAGCCGGAACAGCCGTTCCGATGGAACAATTCAAACGGCTCACGGAAATTCCGATTATTCTTTATTTCGGGGATTACATTCCTGAAACACCCTCCAAGAATCTCGGTGATGAGAATTGGCGCGTTCGCCTCCAGATGGCTCGCAAGTTCGTCGAAGCTATCAACCGACATGGAGGAAATGCAACATTGGTAGAACTTCCTAAAATCGGCATTTATGGAAACACACATTTCTTGATGCAGGATTTGAATAATGCAGAGTTGGCTAATTTACTTGATAAATGGTTGAATAGACAACGGTTTTTGACAAAACAAAAATAATGTAATTGTCATTTGTAAAATCTATAACATAAATCCATAAATAAATAGTTTAACATGAAAGAACAGAACCAAAAGTCTTCTCTTTTTTTGAAGGGAAGCAGCATTTACGTCATTTCGTTACAGACCAAGATGTAGCGGAAGAGTTTTTCACATTACTCTCCGAGGCGAGAGAATTTTATATCCAGGATGTCATAAGAGATGGCAAGCGGTATGAACGCTATATGGATGATTTCGTTAATAGTCATCGATATATAGATTGCGATAATACAGTTTGTCGGAACTGTCATGAGATGAACATCCATATCGTTAGAGGTTTGCTGACGGATTGTCCCCATCTTATCCGGCAACTTTTTACAGTGACGGATTTCTCATTTGAGGAATGCATGAAGTTAAAACGGATGTATGACACCATGCCGTCGCCCTCCATTATGTATCGTGATGACGGATCTACCGGAGTTCAGCCACTCTCTTTTGGTGTAACTTCACCCACAAACAGATGATAGGTATTACAGCTTGTGTCAATACTTATCATCTGTTTTGTGTTTCTACATGTATCGAGGATATGGAAGCTCTTTTTTCTTGCAAACAGGGCTTTTGTATTCGGGTAAACAATATCCGTCATGTGGCAATCCTATTCGATGCACTTCTTGAACACTCGTTCATTCAAGCCCAATGGCAGGCAGTTCTCGGTTGCGGGCGTTTTCTGCAAACAAAAGATGGAAAAGGATTTGTATCGGCATCAAGCCTTTCGTCTGCGCTCTCGGCCATGCGGAACAATATGACGTCGGTGGCTTATGGTATCAAACGGGACATCAGTGAACTGAAAATATAAGGCAAGAATCTAAAGAGAATGGCATAAATACACAAAAGCACTATGTATGGATTGGCTAAACATAGTGCTTTTGCATACTTCCGTTCACAAGTAGATCTTTGGAGGTGAAAATAGAATATCCAGTTCAGGAATTGAAAAGGTCGTCCATCTTCACTTCGCTATGAACAATACTCTTATGCTTACCGTTCACCACACCGTATGTCGTAACGAATGTAATTACAAGAGCTTTCTTGTTCTTTGTCGCCATGCGGAATAGTCCGGTGCGTTCCCGAAGTTTAGACTCGTAACCGTCGGTGATGCCGTACAAGTCCGTGCTGAATTTCATTTCGCACAAGTGGATTATGCGGTCGGCTCGCTCGATAATCAAGTCGATTTGAAACCCCGGAATCCCGTTTTCGGAATCGGCTTTGCTCCTCCATGTAGATACGGACGTACCTACTCCAGCAATTCCCAATGCGATTTTAATCTGCTTGTGATGACTCAAACATACCAGCTCAAAACCAAGTCCCATCCATGCTGAAACACTGCGTGAGTCGATATTATTGCTCCACCATCTTTCGTCTTTCGTATTGTTGGGTTCGATGAACTTGTAATAAAAGAGCGTGAAAAAGTCTGTCAGTCTGAACAAACTGTTACGGGTCTTGTTGCCATATTGTGATAGCCGCGTAATAAAATCACAGCGTTCGAGATTTTTCAAAATTTTACTCAAGAAAGCCCCCTCGATACCGGTTGCACGGAGTATGTCTTCCCGTGTCATCCCCGCTTTATTTTCCGACAACAACTTAACAATGGATACATAGGAGTCCGCTTGAGCGAACAAAGCGTTGTAGAGTTCGTCAAATTCGCCTCTCAATTGCGCTCCTTCGACAAAAAACAACCGGTCAATATTTTGTGCAAGACTCTCGGCAGGATTCAAAAGGCTCAGGTAAAAAGGAACTCCGCCAAATATCATATAGCATTGTAAGAGCTGGTATCTATCCCATTGACAATTCCGTTGTCGTAGATATTCCTCCGTTTCGCACAGGTTAAACGGAGACAGATGAAGGTTACAGGTGATTCTGGCGTGCAAGCACCCTGATTGCCTCTATTTTATCGGCCATCCAGGATGTTGCCGAGCCTGTGGCTATAAGCACAATATCGGTGCGTCTGTTTCCCCAACCGTTCCAGAAATTTTCCAATGCGCTGACAAAATTGGAACGCTGCGTATCCATCCAAGGCATTTCGTCGATGAATATGACTTTTTTACGATTGGAGGGCAGAGTTTCCAGATAGTCTCAAGCGCATTAAAAGCATCGTACCAAGTGGTGGCTTTAGGCTGCCGCTTCTTTGAGTGCCGATAAATTGCCCTCATGAAATTCTGTATCTGCACAGTTGCAGATGTTTTGTGCTCACCGACAAATGTAAAATCGTATTTATAGTTGAAAAATTTGTCGATGAGATATGTTTTGCCTATACGACGGCGACCGCTTATAATTACGAATTCCGAACGATCTGATTCCAAGCACCGCTGCAATTCGTCACATTCTCTTTTTCGGGAAACGAGTTTGTCTTGCATACAATTATCTTTTTTGCAAAGATAGCCGTTTTAGATTACAAAGCCAAATTTTGCTCATTGAGTTTTTACCTTATCTTTTATATTTTCACAGATAAGGTAAAAACTAAACGTCTACCCATAAATCTGAAATACTACTTTATCTGCATTGTTTTGATGAATAAAAGTAGTATCTTGATGTGTTGAACATATCTGGTTAAATATTTGATCCCCTAATGGTTTACGGCAAATGACGAAGGCTACCAGATATGATTCTAAAAAAACGGGAACAAGGTTGTATAATGAAGATTCTTATATTCCTATTTCAATATAAGTACTTTGCCATTTACGGAAAACAAATCGGCGTACCTGCTGTCCACGAAACTCTTTTCGGGGGAGCCTAATACCCCGACCAACATTTGTCGTCGGAAGCAGAGTCCATACGAGCAGCAAGCTGGGACATGAAAGATTATCCAAAACGAAACAAAAATAGTATGGCAAATGCAAACAGCATATTGAGACATATTTATATGCTGTTTCAAGACGCCTTATCTTCGCTTTTATGAGAAAGTGTATTTTGTTTTTTACTGTGCATCTTGCTATGTTTTCATTTTTGCAACTTCATCGAAGTTCTATCAAAGTCAAACCTAAAGGTATATGAATCTATCTTAGGGGACAATAAAACAAAAACTGCAGCGAAAAGAAGAATATATGCCATGTACTTTTCTTCTCTTTTGGCTGTATATTTTGCGAGTGATCAGGTCGTGTAAATGTGTTGAAAATTTAGTTTAGTTTGTGCATTAGCCTTATATATGCTAAATCAAAGTAAACTATATTTAGGTAGGCATATCTGCCTTTCCATATGCCTATGGTTCTATAGAAACAACTATATTTGCGGAGAATACAAGTCTCAATGAAGATGTGAGGTAAAGACCACAACCCATCCTTTTCTCTTTTGGCTACAATGATTCATCGATGAGCCGCCGAATGATACTCTTCGTATGAGAGGTCGATAGTCGGGAAATTACTTTTAGAAGCACTTTGTGTGTGACCAAGTGCAAGGAATAAAATCAAGTGAAAAACAAAAACCGAAGAATCTCTTAAAATACTGATTTTGTTTCTGTGTTGTTTCTTCAACAAAGAATTTATTATTCTATTCCATTGATATATAACTATTTGAATCAATATACAATAATATTTACCAGATTTCCGTCTTGAGACATTTTGCGAATGTTATGTCTATATCTAATTGGAAGGCTGTCGCCTACCATTTAAATCTTTATTTCGTTCCAAAAGATACTCGTAATTCTTATTTCTCCGAAGAATAAAGAAATGTTGCAGGGTAAAAAAGAGAAAAAGATAAAAGAATTATCATTCTCACAAGGAATGTCGGATTTCACGACTCCCCCCCCTGTTAAGTAAAAAGTTAGAAGAAAACGTTGCAGCTGACAAAAAATGACTAATTAATGACTATTAACGACACTGGAAACAAAACAATTGATTTATAGCAATATTCCCTTTATCTTGCACCCGATTTCATTATTCACAATTTAAATTATAAATCATGGAACTGACAATTATCGAAACAAGTGCCTATCAGGAATTGAAGAAACAACTTAGTATGCTGTCTGTACAAATGATGGACTTTCAAAAGAAAATAGCCCCTGTAACACCGGACAAGTGACTGGATGCGCAGGATGTGTGTCTGGCTCTCAATATTTCCAAAAGGGCACTACAGACTTACCGGGATAACGGGCTGCTCCCTTATTCTAATATCGGTGGAAAATTCTTTTATAAAGAAGTGGACATCCAGCAAATTCTAGAGGAAGGACTAATCAAAAAAAGAAAATAAAAAGCATGGCAGACATTATCACTAAAGATTCGGAAGAGTTTAAGGAACTCACCGGATGGATCAAACGGACAGGAAAAAATCTGGAGGCTGCGGCGGCACGGATACGTCCGACAATTGCAGACGAACATTATTTAAGTGGAGATGAAGTATGCCGAATACTCCATGTTTCCAAGCGTACATTACAAACACTACGGGATGAAAAGGCAATACCTTATACCTCAATTACTGCCACCGGAGGTAAACTGCTCTATCCGGAAAGCGGGTTATACGAGGTACTCAAAAAGAACTATAAAGATTTCAGGCGTTACTTGAAATAGCAATCTGCCGGAATATGAATATGAAAAACACCCTCCATTATGGCCGAAGGGTGTTTTTTTAACTTATTTTTAATCGGCCAAGCGATATACAGAACCAATCTTGTCACACATCCTATCCGTATCTTCCCCAACCTTCGGATTGATCAGTTCAGCATAGACCTGTGTGGACAGAATCGATTTGTGTCCTAATACTTTTTGCAAGGTCTCTAACGCATGCCTTTCAATATAGCCAAAACTGCAAAAGTATGTCTTCCAATATGAGGAGTGATATTTATATTGCAATTACACTTTTTCCCTAAAATCTTAAAACTACTTTTCATGGTTTCATAATCACCAACGGGGAAGACGCAATCAGGAGAATCCTTCTTTTTGTTATCACCCTTATATTTTTCTACAAGTTCAATTGCTATGGGCAATAATTTCACGACGTATGCTACACCTGTTTTTGTACGGTTTCCCATGAGCCATGTGCCACCGTCAGAATCTGTATGGATATTCTTATAGGTAATTGCTTTCAAATCTGCGAAGGCGAGACCTGTGAAGCACATGAAAAGAAGCATGTCACGCATAGCCTGCTGACGTTTATACCTCAATTCTATATGTATAAGTCTTTGCAATTCTTCTTCGGAAAGGAATGAACGTCTTTTATATCCCGGCTTACATCCAAAACCGGTGAAAGGATGAACTTTTATCAAACCTTTCTCTTGAGCGACATACATTAACCATTTCATGGTATTGACACGTCCAAATGCTGTAGAACTAGCCGAGCCGCATGTACCTAACATCCAATTATAATAATCTTCAATAAAATTTTTATCGAGTTCATCAAGTGTAATGTCCTCAACATGCTTTTTATCTTTCAAGAAAAGCAGTGCGCTCTTATAATCAGCAACTAAACCAAGATATGTACTTTTTGCTTTTTCCTTGCCTACTTTCTCCTTATATGATTCAAGTTGTTCCCTGAAAAGTGCCATAAGGGTGTGGGAATCCTCTTTAAAACCGACATAGCGGCTATAGACTTTCTTGGCTGTGACAAAACTATCATGATCGCAAATGTATTGATAATGCTTGGCTATTTGGGCTTTGGCATTATCTAGTTCCTGGTTTAACATTCTGGCTTCTTCGGATTTCCCTTTAGCCCGGTTAGCTTTGGCGTCCCATAAGGAAATAGACACTTCTTTTTTACAGCTAAAACAAGCTGTGGTCTTGTTGATGGTTATACGTCCCATTACAGGCACTTTACCATTCTTAATCGATTGATTTTTAGCGTAAAACAACACTCTGAATGTACTTCTCATAACTCAACTTTTTTAGTTACAAATTTAATTACTGTTGAGCTATTTGATGTTATGAAGAATAATGCAATATATTGAAAACTAATGTATTATATCCGATTAGTAGGCAAATTGGGAGAGGTAACAGATAAGTAACATAACTCACTCCCAAATATGCTCTATTTAGCTTTATTCACCACATCCGACTAAAACATTAGTTTTATAACTATTTGAATTTTAATTGGTTTGCACTATCTTTGCGCATCTTAAAAAAACACTTTGTTTCATTGCTTAAAACAATTTATTTCAATAAAATATTAATTTGAGAATTAACCTCAAAATTATTCATTGCGCAATAAATGTTGTAAATCAGGGTCATTCTTTATCCTTTCCATTTCGTCCGTGACAATCTGCTGGACTTCCTGCTTGACCCGGTTGTAATTAGCCTGTATTTCTTCTTGCATCCGGTCGTTCCCGTCCTCGTCCCTAAAATCTATAATTTGGGGCAGTTTCTTGTAACTGGCTGTTTCCCGCTTCACTTTCTCGTTATCCACCACTATTTCCGCATGGAATATTTTCTGCTCTATCCGTTCATCGAAATTGTCGCTGACCGCACCCACGAACATACCCTGTGTGAGATTGGATATTTTGCTGGGTGGTATCAAGCTATCCATCTGCGTACTGATAGAGGTTGATTTGTCGTTCCGGTTGATAGTCATGCTTTGCCGTTTTTGAAGTACCTTTCCGAAACGGTCTGAAAGTGTTTTAGCCGTTTCAGAAACCACCTGACCCGAAAATATATTACCCACTGTATTTTCGATAACTTTACTCTCCTTGTCTCCGTAATCCCGGCGTAACTGGCTGAAATCCTGAAATCCCAAACAGACCGCTACCCGGTTGCTTCTTGCCGTTGCTATCAGGTTATCCAGTCCCCGAAAATAGATGGTCGGTAATTCATCTATGATTACGGAACTTTTGAGTTGGTACTTCTTGTTTATCAGCTTCACAATACGGGAATTATACAGTCCCAAAGCACAGGAATAGATATTTTGGCGGTCGGGATTATTGCCTACCACCAATATTTTAGGTTCTTCCGGATTGTTTATATCCAGTGAAAAATCGTCCCTGTCATTACCCAATATAAAGCGGGTGAAATCATCCTCGAAAGCGGGATTTTAGCACTTGCAAGCTGCCCCCGCAACTGGTCTTGCGCATTAGATTCCCATGCGTCCATAAACGGTGAAAGGTAGTTTTCCAGTTCGGGATAACTGGTTAAAATAGTGAATGTATCGGCATATTTCTTGTTCAAAAATTCAATGGCGTGCGGGAATGTACAATACTTACCACCCTGATAGATTTTCAAAAACCAAATGATAGAAGCCAGCAGGATAATCGGGCTTTCTACAAAAAAGTCTCCCTGCTTGGTTATCCAACTGCGATTTAAATTTAACATGATTGTATAACTGGCTTCGTATGCGTCCGATATGTCCGTCATAAACGCCGGATTTATCGGGTTGCATCGGTGGCTTTTACGTGGGTCGTCAAAGTTAATCATGTAGAATTTAGGCTTCACTTTATATCCATCTAAATGACTGATTAAGTGATTGTAAGCTATCTCTGAAAGGTCAGGAAATTTGTAGTCATAAATATAAACAGCAAAGCCTTTTTCGATTTGCTGTTTGATGTAATTATTGACTATCGCATACGATTTTCCCGAACCGGGCGTACCCAATACCATGCTTGCCCTGAACGGATTTACAACGTTTATCCATCCGTCATTCCATTTCTTTTTGTAGTAGAACCGTGTCGGCAGGTTGATGGAATACTCGTTTTCTATCAAGCGTGTTTCCTGTGCAAAACTTTCATTCTCGGTATTAAACACATCATCCATCAGTTATTTTTCAACAAACGTGAAATCCATACTCCGGCAGCCAACAGGGAAAGATACCCGGCGGTCATGGTAAAGATATACAATGCCGTGTTTGCCGCCAGTGGCAGCGGCAGAAACAACAGCCACCAATTCAGGAAAAACAGGATAAAACCGATTGTCAGGAATACATAAATCCTGTTCCATGTGATTTTTTCCTCTTTCACTCCCTTTGTACCTAAACAGGAAAGCGCAAGGAATACCACTGAAAAAAGTTTGGTATATAGGATATTGGAGAACAGCCCGGCGGTACGCTGGAAGTTCAATAGGATTTTATCGACTACCCCGATATTGATACCCCATTCCCTGAACGACTGGTAACAAAACCAGTAAATGTTTATCACTACAAATAAAATACTGATTGCCCGCATAAAGTCCATGACCTTTGCAAGTCCTCTTAAATCATCTTCATTCTGCATAATTGAAATTTTTATAGTTATTAAATACGTCTTTGTTTCTTCTTCCTTTTCTTCTTGGGTGGCGGAACTTGGCTGTTGTCGGGTGGCGTATCGTCCCCACCGGATAACAGGTTGAACAGTCCGGCAATGGCTTTACCTGTATTTGAAATATATCCGGTCGGGTTATATTCCGGCGTGCGTTTCTGCGTTTCCAGTTTGCTGTTTCCCGTCAAAGTACGGGAACCGGAAAACAGGTCGTTGAACACATTGGCGGAAAAGTCCTTTCCTAACCGTGAACCGTTCAGGACAGTACGGCTTTCGTGGTCGATAAATGTTACACCGTATATCTTGCCTGTATCGTTCTGCCGGAAAAGTACATCTATACCTTTCTTTTTCAGTTCTTGTTCCAGTTCCTTACGATTACGGGCAGATTTCATCACTGTACCAACCGTCCGGCGGGTACGCTCTTTCAGGTTCTTGTCCTGAATGTCCTTTGCGGATTTCTTGATGTGCCTTTGGATGGCTTCGTAACCTACCGATTTTCCCAAAGAAGAAGATTTGAACGGGTTTCCCTGCTTTTCTCCTTTGTCATTGGTAGCCGAATAGACAATGCCGTTATAAGGTTTGCCGTTCACTTCTCCTTTCACTTCTTCCGCCTGTACATTATATATAGATAGCAACGCTTTGTACTCGGTGAAACTTTGGAAACGGTAAGCTCCGGCAAGGGCTTTCACCGTATTGGATAACTGGTGCTTTACGTCCCCTGCCCGGTAGTCCACCTTTTTAAGCTCCGGGCGTTCGGCTGCCTGTTTTTTTTCTGCCGGATGCAGCCCGTACTTCTGTTCCAGTTCACGGGTGATTTGCTTGCTGCGGATATGCTCGAACTTGTCGTTTATCTTTTTACCCGTATCATCTACACGGATGGAAACGATATGTATATGGTGTCTTGCAATATCTTCGTGCTTGTAAACCATATACGGCTGATTGCCGTACCCCAGCTTATCCATATACTCTTTGGCAATATCCGCAAGCTGGCTATCGGAAAGCACATCGTCCGGGTGCGGGTTCAGGGAGATATGGATAATCGGCTTTTCCGTTTTCAGGTCTGCGGGCAGGTGCATATCGAAACATTCCATACACCGCCGGATGCTGAAATTCCCGTCCTCGCTCTCGAACATCCGGTTACTTAAAAGTACCTTTCCCTGTTCTTCATCGACCTTGTTTTGGTTGTAGGAAAGCGCACCGAACAGGGAACTGCCTACACTTATCTTTGCAACCATCTTGTTTCAAACTCACGTGTCAGTTCAATAATTTGGCGGTTCAGGTCGGCAAGTTCCATCGTTGCCTTTTCCAGTTTATAGAGAAATGCGAGTGCTTTCTTCTCTGAAAAATTGGTATTGAGAGCCTTTACCACCTGATTGTAATTCACGGCGATACCTCGATACTGTGAATATAAAGCGGTCAGCCGGGTATAATATTCTACTGCCCCCTTGTCGATTTTAATCACTTTGAACGGTTCGCCGAAGATGCGGGCGGTGATAAAATGCGCTTTCGTGCGCATACCGGACTGGTCGAACAATGCCAAAAAGCGGGCGTGGTCTATCGCATTGAAGCTGATAGAGTACCTGAACACTGCCGGATCTGCTTTGGGCTTGCGTCCTGCGCCACCCGGACGGGGCGCATTTTCATTTTTCTGTTTCATGCTTCTTTTTTTAAAGGGTTACGACTTCGGAGTGACCCTATCCCGGCTTCGTCCGGGCAAGGCGTTCAAAGCTGCTGAAAGAATTGTAAGCTGCTTAGAACACACCTTGCTATTTGCCAGTGCAAATAAAAATCCGCCTACGGACGGATTGGAGTTAGCAGAGATTGGAACGCTCCCGGCAGCGGGGGCTTGGTTAGCCTGACCGATACCTTTCGGTTGCAAAGTAACAGGTATTAAAAATACTGTGGAATAGCGGGTTATAGGACAAATGAGGACAAACGGGGACACTTCTCAAAAGGGGTTACTTTTCTACGTTTATTTATCCCGGATTTAAGATAGAAAGCAATATGGACGGATGGAAATATACAGCGAAATGCGGACGGAAAGAAAGCGGATTTGAAAACTTGAAAACAAGATTTCAAGATTGCAATCTTTCAAGAAAGCAGGAAAGCAAACCGGATGGAATGATTGAAAGAAAACAGTCATTCAATCGGGAAAGTAAACTGTCTGCAAAGAAAGCAAGCTGCCTTTGTGGAATGAATGAAAACAAAGAAGCAGGAAAGAAAACAATCTGTCTTTGCAAAAAAACAGAAATCAGCCCTGCTTTCCTGCTGGCAATATGGAACGAAAGAAAACCATCCGTTCATCTGAATGGATGGAAAACAATAAAGATGTATCACTATAATTCAGTATTACAATGAAGAAAGAAACCTTGTATGTGGCTTTCTCCACCCAAAAGGGCGGGGTCGGCAAAACAACGTTCACCGTCTTGGTGGCAAGTTACCTGTATTACCTGAAAGGGTATAATGTGGCGGTCGTGGATTGCGACTACCCGCAACACAGTATCAGTGCCATGCGCAAACGGGATGCCGAACAAGTGAACGGGATGATTATTACAAACAGCTTGCCTTTCACCAGTTCAAGACACTGGGAAAGAAAGCGTACCCGGTGCTGTGCAGTTCGCCGGATGAAGCGATAAAAACGGCGGATGAATTTCTTGCGTCTGCCGGGTCAGATTATGATGTGGTCTTTTTCGACCTGCCCGGAACGGTGAACAGTGAGGGTGTTATCAACTCCCTTTCAGGAGTGGATTATATTTTCACTCCCATAGCCGCCGACCGGGTGGTATTGGAAAGTAGCCTTTCCTTTGCGGTGGCTATCCATAAACTACTGGTAAAGAATGAAGCGTGCCGACTGAAAGGGCTGCACCTGTTTTGGAACATGGTAGATGGACGGGAAAAAACAGACCTCTACACCCTGTATGAGCAGACCATCGGGGAACTGGAACTGCCCCTTATGAACGTATTTATCCCGGACACCAAAAGGTTTAAAAAGGAACTGGACGCACAGCGTAAAACCGTGTTCCGTTCTACGCTGTTCCCCGCAGACAAACGGCTGGTAAAGGGCAGCAACATGGAAGAACTGATAACCGAAATCGCATACCTTATAAAATTGTAACGATATGGCAAAGCTAAGTGGCGGGAAACCGCAAATAGACGAGGATTTTATGAAAGAGATTATTTCACAGGGCTTACCCGTGAAGAAACAGGAAACACCAATGGTGGCAATACCAACGGAAGTGAAAACTAAAGCGGAAACACCCGACATCCCGGCAAACGTACCTGAACAAGAACCGAAACGGGAAACGGAAACGGCAAAGGATGAAAAGACGGTGAAAGAACCTGCCCGCCGGAAAAGAATGCTCCGGGTGATTACCGGGAAACTTACTTCATGCGGGTGGACTTGACCGACCGCCAGCCGTTGTACGTCAGCCGTACCACCCACGAAAAGCTGATGAAGATAGTAACCGTTATCGGCGGGCGCAAGGCAACCGTGAGCAGCTATGTAGAAAATATCCTGCTCCGGCATTTCGACCAGTTTCAGGACGAGATAAACGAACTGTACGAAAGCAAATTTGAAAAGCCGTTCTGATATGTTGAAATGGTTTATTATCGGAACGCTCCTGTATTACGCCGTTCTCTTATGGCGATACCGGGATAGCTTGGGAACATGGTTCACGGATAGGAAAAAGCAGCCGGAACAACCGGAAAGCAAAACGACTGTAAAAACCGGAAACGGTGATTCTCTTGTAGGTGCAAGCCGTTACCGGATGGGACAAATGAGGACAAGCGGGGACATCTTAGGACACCTTTCAAAAGGGGTTGATAATGCTTCTATATTTGTCCCGCAAAGCGAGGAAACGGTAACGAAAACGCTTGATAACGAGCTGGCAGATGAAAAAAAAGCCGATACCCCGCAAGCGATTGAAACCGAGTTTGAGATGGAGTTTGAAACAGAAGATGCAGAAGAAACGGACATTTCGCCAGATGAAATTGAAGCGGAAGAAATCGCCTGTTACATGGGTGACGGTGAGCCGGAAATGGCGCAAGGTATCACGCTGGGGGAACTGGGTCAAATGGTACAGGTCATTCAGGTTAAGCAAGCGTCTGACACGGAAGAACGGCAAGCCGTTCAGACCATCTGCCGGACGGAAACAAACCTCTTTCATTCGCTGGTGGAACAGATTAACGGGGGCAGGTCACGGGTGGCGGAACTTTTACAAAAGCATGAGATACCCGTGCCTGTCATCGTCCCGGCTGCCGGAAGTAATGAAATGGCAGACTTTGACATGAACGATTTTCTTTAATGGTAAACTTTAAATAAGTAAGATGATGAAACAAAGAGATTACGGTTAAACAGACCTTTTAGAACATGGGGAACACTTCCCACAACCACAAAAATTCAATTATTAATCACTCCGCCGGGCGGACTATCCAACCGTCCGGCAATTTAAAAATCAATATATTTATAATGAAAAAGAAAGTTCTCTTTTCGGCAGCCGTTCTTTTGGCTGCATCCTCCGCCTTTGCACAGGGTAACGGCATGGCGGGTATTACCGAAGCTACCAATATGGTAACCAGTTATTTTGACCCGGCGACAAAGTTAATTTACGCTATCGGTGCAGTGGTCGGCTTGATTGGCGGCGTAAAAGTGTATGGAAAGTTCAGCAGTGGCGACCCTGACACCAGTAAAACGGCGGCTTCGTGGTTCGGTGCATGTATCTTCCTGATTGTGGCTGCCACCATCCTACGTTCGTTCTTCCTCTAAAGAAATGAGCTATGCAGACTATCCGATTAACAGGGGAATAGGTAAGCCAGTTGAATTTAAAGGGTTGAAAAGTCAATATCTTTTCATTTTTGCGGGCGGGCTGTTAGCCCTGTTCGTGCTTTTCATCATTATGTACATGGTGGGTATCAACCAGTGGGTGTGCATCATCTTCGGCGTTACTTCGGCAACGCTGCTGGTATGGCTCACATTCCGGTTAAACGAAAAGTACGGGACACACGGGTTGATGAAATTGTCCGCACGCAAAAGCCACCCTTTCCATATTATCAACCGAAAAGCCATATCCCGATTATTCACTAAAAATCAGAAACAAGCATCGAAATGAGAAATATATTAAAAGCTACCACACTGGAAAACAAGTTTCCACTGTTCACGGTGGAAAACGGGTGCATCGTTTCCAAAGATGCCGACATAACGGTGGCGTTCCGGGTGGAACTGCCCGAACTGTTCACCGTCACGGCAGCCGAATACGAAGCAATACATTCCGCTTGGAACAAGGCGGTAAAGGTGCTGCCCGATTATAGCATCGTACACAAACAGGACTGGTTCATCAAAGAGAACTATGCGCCTGAGATCCAAAAGGATGATTTGAGTTTCCTTTCCCGTTCCTTTGAACGCAATTTCAATGAACGACCGTTCTTGAACCATACCTGCTATTTGTTCCTGACGAAAACGACAAAGGAACGCAGCCGGATGCAGAGCAATTTTTCCACTCTTTGCCGGGGCTTCCTTGTCCCCAAAGAGATAAAGGATAAGGAAACGGTTACAAAGTTCCTCGAAGCGGTGGGGCAGTTTGAAAGCATTATGAACGATAGCGGTTTCATTACCCTTACTCGTCTGACTTCGGACGAGATAACCGGGACAAGGAAAACGGCGGGTATCGTGGAGAAATACTTTTCACTCTCACAGACCGACACCACCACACTGAAAGATATTTCACTGGGTGCTGACGAAATGAAGATTGGCGATGATATTCTTTGCCTGCATACCCTTTCGGATGCAGAAGATATGCCGGGAAAAGTAGGCACAGATACCCGTTATGAAAAGCTATCCACTGACCGGAGCGATTGCCGTTTGTCATTTGCTTCCCCGGTGGGTGTGCTGCTCTCCTGTAACCATATTTATAACCAGTATATCTTCATTGACGACCATACGGAGAACTTGAAACAGTTTGAAAAGATGGCTCGCAATATGCACTCCCTTTCCAAATACAGCCGTGCCAATCAGATAAACAAGGCTTGGATAGAGGAATATTTGAACGAAGCCCATTCACAGGGGCTTATTTCCGTGCGATGCCATTGCAATATCATGCGTGGAGTGACGACCGGGACGAATTAAAGCACATTAAAAATGATGTGGGGTCACAGCTCGCACTTATGGAATGCAAGCCACGCCATAACACCACCGACACGCCGACCCTGTTTTGGGCGGGAATACCCGGCAATCAGGCGGACTTTCCGGCGGAAGAAAGTTTCTATACATTCATCGAACAGGCTCTTTGTCTGTTCACCGAAGAAACGAACTACAAAAGTTCACTTTCTCCCTTTGGTATCAAGATGGTGGATAGGGTCACAGGAAAGCCGTTGCACATTGATATTTCAGATTTACCCATGAAGCGGGGTATTATTACCAATCGTAACAAGTTCATACTTGGGCCGAGTGGTAGCGGCAAGTCATTCTTTACCAATCACATGGTACGCCAGTATTATGAACAAAATGCACACGTGCTGTTGGTCGATACCGGAAACAGTTACTTAGGTTTGTGTGAAATGATAAATAGGAAAACGCACGGGGAAGATGGGATTTACTTTACCTATACCACAGAAAACCCGATAGCGTTCAATCCTTTCTATGTGGAAGATGGTGTATTTGATATTGAAAAGAAAGAGAGTATCAAAACGCTTATCCTGACCCTGTGGAAAAGGGACGATGAAGCACCTACACGGGCGGAAGAAGTGGCTTTGTCGAACGCTGTTAGTTCCTATATCGGACTGATTACCAAAGACTGTTCCGTTACTCCCTGCTTCAATACGTTCTACGAGTATGTGAGGAATGACTACCGGGCGCACCTGCAAGAAAAGAACGTCCGGGAAAAGGATTTTGATATAGATAACTTCCTGAATGTATTAGAACCTTACTATAAAGGCGGCGAATACGATTACCTGTTGAACTCCGACAAAGAGCTTGATTTACTACATAAACGCTTCATTGTCTTTGAGTTGGATAATATCAAAGACCACAAAATCTTGTTCCCGATTACTACGATTATCATCATGGAAGTATTTATTTCCAAAATGCGTAAACTAAAGGGTATCAGAAAATTAATATTGATAGAAGAAGCGTGGAAAGCGATTGCATCGGCGAATATGGCGGATTACATAAAATACCTTTACAAAACGGTTAGAAAGTATTTCGGCGAAGCGATTGTTGTTACCCAAGAGGTCGAAGATATTATTTCCTCACCCATTGTAAAAGAGAGTATTATAAACAATTCTGATTGTAAGATACTGCTCGACCAACGGAAATACCTGAATAAATTCGATAGCATACAGAACCTTTTGGGACTGACCGACAAGGAACGTTCACAGGTGCTTTCCATCAACCTTGCCAACCATCCCAACCGGAAATATAAGGAAGTTTGGATAGGCTTGGGTGGTACACAATCCGCCGTATATGCCACAGAAGTGAGTTTGGAAGAATATTACACGTTCACAACGGAAGAAACGGAAAAGATGGAACTTTTCGCCTTGTCTGAAAAGTTGGGCGGCAACCTCGAACTGGCTATCAAACGGCTTGCCGAAAGCAAGCGCAATCCTGAAAAATAATCAATCAACAATTTAAAAATCAATCAGTATGAAACATTTAAAATTTTTGTTTCCGGTGCTGCTATGCACCTTGTTACTGGGGTTTTCTTCCTGTAAGGAAACGAACGCCGACCGTCTTAGGGCGATGCGTGGCGACTGGAAAAGTGTAAAAAATCGTCCGGCATTTACCCTTTTTGAAGAAAACGGGCATTACCGGGTAACGACCTATCGAAAGACCTACTGGGGGACTGTCCAAACGGAAACCTATCAGATTTCAGAACAGGACGGAAACCTGTTCATCGAAACGGGGCTTTCCGTCTTGCTGACCTACGACAAAGAGAACGACCGGATTCTTCTTTCACCCGGTGGAGAATACAAACGGAGTAAACAACCAATAAAGAAATAAGCGTATGAGAACAAAGATTATAATGCTGCTCGTAGTATGCAGCCTGTTTACCGGAAAGGTAAGCGCACAGTGGTGGTGAGTGACCCCGGCAACTTGGCGCAAGGATTATCAATGCGTCAAAGAACATCGTGCAGACATCAACCACCGCACAGAATATGGTAAAGAATTTTCAGGAAACCGTAAAGATTTACCAACAGGGTAAGGACTATTACGATGCCTTAAAATCAGTGCATAACCTTGTCAAAGATGCCCGGAAAGTGCAAAAGTCTATCCTGCTTATCGGAGAGATTTCCGACATCTATGTGAATAGTTTTCAAAAGATGCTTTCGGATGAGAACTACACGCCGGATGAACTTTCCGCCATCGCCTACGGCTATACCCAACTGTTGCAGGAAAGTTCCGATGTGCTGGAAGAAATGAAAAGCGTGGTGAACATCAACGGGCTTTCCATGTCGGACAAGGAACGGATGGACGTTATCGACCGGACGTATAACGCCATCAGGAACTACCGGGATTTGGTGAGTTACTATACCCGCAAGAACATTTCCGTTTCCTACCTGCATGCGAAAAAGAAAAAGGACACCGACCGAGTAATGGCTCTTTATGGCTCGGTGGATGAACGTTACTGGTAACCTCTAATAAATCAAAGATATGTTATTAGCAATCGAATTTGATAACCTGCATCAGATTTTACGAAGTCTGTACACGGACATGATGCCGTTATGCGGGAACATGGCGGGGGTAGCCAAAGGAATAGCGGGACTGGGGGCTTTGTTCTATGTGGCTGCCAAAGTATGGCAGTCGCTCGCCAGTGCCGAACCGATAGACGTTTACCCGCTTCTGCGTCCCTTTGTGATTGGCTTCTGTATTATGTTCTTTCCCACATTCGTACTGGTACAATTAACAGCGTCATGTCGCCAGTAGTCAAGGGCTGTAACAATATGCTCGAAACGCAAACTTTTGATATGAACGCCTACCGGGAACAAAAGGACAAGCTGGAATATGAAGCGATGGTACGCAATCCGGAAACGGCTTACCTTGTTTCGGATGAAGCGTTTGACAAGCAGATAGACGAACTGGGATGGTCTGCCAAAGATATTGCCACGATGGGCGGCATGTACATGGACAGGGCAGCCCATAATATCAAGCAATCCGTCCGGGACTGGTTCAGGGAACTTCTGGAACTGCTCTTTCAGGCGGCTTCCCTTGTGATAGACACTATCCGGACATTCTTCTTGATTGTCCTTGCCATACTGGGTCCGATAGCCTTTGCCATCAGTGTGTACGATGGCTTTCAGGCGACACTGACCCAATGGATAACAAGGTACATTTCCGTTTACCTGTGGCTTCCCGTTTCCGACCTGTTCAGTTCCATACTTGCCCGAATACAGGTGCTTATGCTGCAAAAGGATATTCAGGAACTATCAGACCCCAATTTCATACCGGACGGGAGTAACAGCGTGTACATAATTTTTATGCTGATTGGCATCATCGGTTACTTCACTATTCCCACCGTGTCGAACTGGATCATTCAGGCGGGCGGAATGGGTAACATGAGCCGGAATATCAATAATTCAGCCAATAAGGTAGGCGGTGCTGCCGGGGCGGTAGCCGGAGCAGCAACCGGGAACGCTGGCGGCAGGGTCGGCGGTAAACTAATCAAAGGTAACCAATAAATAAAAATCAAGATGGAATTTAAAAGTTTAAAGAACATTGAAACCAGTTTCAAACAGATACGGCTTTTTGGTATCGCGTTTGTCGTCATGTGTACCCTGATAACGGGTTATGCCGTTTGGAACTCCTATACGTTTGCCGAAGCGCAACGGCAGAAGATTTACGTCTTGGATGGCGGTAAATCGTTGATGCTTGCGCTTTCGCAAGACCTGACACAAAACCGTCCGGTCGAAGCAAGGGAACACGTGAAGCGTTTTCACGAACTCTTTTTCACGTTATCACCCGATAAGAACGCTATCGAAAGCAATATCAAACGGTCGCTGTTCCTTGCTGACAAGAGCGCATTTAATTATTACCGTGACCTCTCGGAGAAAGGGTATTACAACCGTATCATTTCAGGCAATATCAGCCAAACGATACAGATAGACAGCGTTTCTTGCAATTTTGATGTGTACCCGTATGCAGTGGCAACTTACGCCCGCCAAATGATTATCCGTGAAAGCAGCCTGACCGAAAGAAGCCTTGTCACCCGTTGCCGGTTATTGAACGCTGTGCGCTCGGACAATAACCCGCACGGCTTTATCATGGAAAGTTTCGAGATAACGGAGAATAAGGATTTGAACACCATAAAGCGGTAAGCCATGATACGGAAAATTCTCTCTCCGGTTAATCAGGTAATTACCTGTATACAAGATTGGGCGGATGAAAAACTCCGCCACCTGTGCGGGCGCATGACACCGGAAATAAGGTTGGCGGTAATACTGATTATGTTCCTGTTCTTCAGCGGGCTATCCATTTACTTTACGGTATCATCCATTTACCGGATAGGCAAAGAGGATGGCGAAACCATACGAATAGACACATCAGGCAGTTTGCAGCTACAAAGTAAGACAAGTAACGAACATTTTTAATACAGTTTCAAGACAATGGAAGAAAAGAAGAGTGAAAGAAAATGAAA
>ENA-OQJX01000257-OQJX01000257.1-human-gut-metagenome-genome-assembly--contig:-NODE-257-length-32751-cov-2.312684_pt1 | contig 32751 bp, 34 predicted proteins | sample MGYA00242615_ERZ504782 | MGnify/ENA primary metagenome ERZ504782 (study PRJEB26092, sample SAMD00036354) | human gut metagenome | host: Homo sapiens | study: EMG produced TPA metagenomics assembly of... | reverse complement strand
CTGATCTGCGTGGACAGCCTTTGCAGTGCCGAGGGCGCGCGGCTGGGCCGCAGCGTGCAGTTCTCCGACACCGGGCTGTACCCGGCGCAGGCGGATCATGCAAAGCATCTGAACGCGGCAGCGCTGGGCGTGCCGGTGATCGCGGCGGGCATCCCCACCTTGATGGATTCGGACGAAGGAGCAGATCTTGTGGTCACGCCCCGGGCGCTGGACAGCGTGATCGCCCACGCTCGGCTCTTCTGGCCGGTGCCATCAACCGGGCCTTGCAGCCAAGGCTCAGCGTGGCGCAGCTGTTCTGGCTGGCGGGGTAACACCGGTGGGCCGGAAGGGAGGTTATTTTATGCGCAGCAAAGCACTGCCGCCCGCCCGGGCGCAGGGGCATATCGTGCCGTTTCTGGAAGCGGCTGCTCTGTTTGCCGCACTGTGCATCTTTGCCCGCACGGCGGCACTGATGCTGGCTGCGGCCATTACTGCACCGCTGCCAATGGCCGAAACTCTTTTCTGGCTGGGGCGGCAGTCCGCACAGGAGCAGCCCGCATCATCTGTGCAGGTGGAAGCCGCACCGGACAGCACACCGGAAGCGGCGGCATCCTCTCTGCCGCAGGCCGTGCAGGCGCTGACCGGGAACATTGAGGACTACCTTGTGCCGCTGCTGGGCGAGGAAGCCCGCCCGGCGGATGCGGGTGCTGTCATTGAAAAAAATTATCCGCAGGGCAGCGGCGAAAAGTACATTCCCTGCGGGGCGGGCAGCATCAAAAACAATACCCGGCAGACGGCGGCAGACATTGCGGCGGAGATCGAGAATCCGCTGCCCTTTGCCATTGAGCCGAACAGTCCCGACCCGCAGGTGCTGGTGATGCACACTCACGCCACCGAGGACTACCGCCTTTCGGCCGGGCTGTGGTTTGCCCCCGGCGATGGTGCCCGCAGCACCGACTGCAGCGTGAACATGTGCGCGGTGGGCCGTGTGGTGGCCGATACCCTCAATGCGGCAGGCATCAACACCCTGCACGACGAGACCCTGAACGACTACCCCAGCTACACCGGCAGCTATGCCAACAGCCGGGCCGTGGTGCAGCAGTATCTGGCCCGGTATCCCAGCATCAAGGTGGTGCTGGATGTCCACCGGGACGCCATCGAGACGGAAAGCGGCAGCCGCTATGCCCCGGTGTGCACGGTGGACGGGCGGCAGGCCGCACAGGTCATGATCATCTGCGGGTGCGACAACGGCACCACCGTTCAGCTGCCGGGCTGGCGGCAGAATCTGCGCTTTGCCGCTGCGTGGGAGCGCAGCATGGAAGGAATGTACCCCGGTTTTACCCGGCCGGTGCTGTTCAGCTACCGGTTCTACAATCAGGATCTGACCACCGGCAGCCTGCTCATTGAGATCGGCGGGCACGGCAATAACCTGAACGAGGCTCTTTATGCCGGGCAGCTGGCGGCAAAGGGCCTTGCTGCCGCCTTGCTGGGCGGTGCTTGACAAAACGCCGCCAAAGTGCTATTTTTTAAAGGTCAAATGCAAAGATCGGGAAAAGTAGCGCGGGCCGTCCGGCCCAGAGAGTGCGGCACAGCTGAGAGCCGCGCCCGCACGCCGCGTGAACGAACACCCGGGAGCAGCAAACTGAACATGGCAGCTGCCATTAGTAGGTGCGCCGCAGGCCCTGCGTTACAGGGGCAGCGCTTTTATTGAGCGCGTGAGCGACCGGACACTTCCGGTAATTCAGGTGGCACCGCGGACATTACAAGACAGCTTGTTCGCCCTGAACTTTCAGGGAGAACAAAGCTGTCTTTTTCATTTTATATCGAAAGGGAGAACAAACACTATGGAACGCACTGAGATCGTTTCGCTGTTCAAAAACACCCCCGCCGACGGCACCGAGATCACCGTCTGCGGCTGGGCAAAGAACATCCGCGACTCCAAGAACATCGGCTTCATCGCCCTGTCGGACGGCGGCTGCTTCAAAACCCTGCAGGTCGTGCTGGAAGCAGGCAAGCTGGCAAACTACGATGAGGTGATCCACACCGGTCTGTACAGCAGCCTGCGCGTCAAGGGCAAGCTGGTGCTCACCCCGCAGGCAAAGCAGCCCTTTGAGCTGAATGCCGACAGTGTGGAGATCCTGGGCGACTGCCCGGCGGACGAGTATCCGCTGCAGAAAAAGAAGATGAGCATGGAATATCTGCGCACCATGCCCACCCTGCGCCCCCGCACCAACACCTTCAACGCCGCTTTCCGCGTGCGCAGCGCCGCTGCCTACGCCATCCACAAGTTCTTCCAGGAGAACGGCTTCGTTTACTCTCACTCTCCGCTGCTCACCTCTTCCGACTGTGAGGGCGCCGGTGAAATGTTCCGCGTGACCACCCTCGACCTTGAGAATGTGCCCAAGAACGAGGACGGCACTGTGGATTACACCCAGGACTTCTTCGAGAAGCCGGTCAACCTGACCGTTTCCGGCCAGCTGGAAGCCGAGGCCATGGCTATGGCATTCGGCAAGGTGTACACCTTCGGCCCCACCTTCCGTGCCGAGAAGAGCTTTACCACCCGTCACGCCGCCGAGTTCTGGATGATCGAGCCGGAGATGGCATTCTGCGATCTGTCCGGCTACATGGACACTGCCGAGGCCATGACCAAGTACGTCATCCGCTACGTGCTGGACAACTGCCCGGATGAAATGGCCTTCTTCAACCAGTTCATCGACAAGGGCCTCATCGAGCGTCTGGAGCTGGTGGCAAACTGCGAGTTTGGCCGCATCAGCTACACCGAGGCCATCGAGATCCTGAAGAAGAACAACAAGAAGTTCCAGTTCCCTGTGGAGTGGGGCGTGGACATCCAGACCGAGCACGAGCGCTACCTGACCGAGGTGGTGTTCAAGAAGCCTGTGTTCGTCACCGACTACCCGAAGGAGATCAAGAGCTTCTACATGAAGCAGAACCCGGACGGCAAGACCGTGGCAGCCGCAGATATGCTGGTGCCCGGCATCGGCGAGCTGATCGGCGGCAGCCAGCGTGAAGAGAACTACGACAAGCTGGTGGCCCGCATGGACGAGCTTGGCATGGACAAGACCAACTACGACTGGTACCTGAACCTGCGCAAGTTCGGCGGCGTGGAACACGCCGGCTACGGCTTGGGCTTCGAGCGCATGATCATGTACCTCACGGGCATCCAGAACATCCGTGACGTGCTGCCCTTCCCCCGCACTGCATACGGCTTCTGATAAGCGCGCATACTTTTACCGGGCTGCTGCACCTTGCGGCGGCCCGTTTTTTGATAAGGAGCACAAAACAAGTGGAAAACATTTCCTCTGCCCTGCTGGACTGGTTTTACAAAAACCACCGCATCCTGCCCTTCCGCACCGACCCCAGCCCCTACCATGTGTGGCTCAGCGAGATCATGCTGCAGCAGACCCGGGTCTCGGCGGCACTGCCCTACTACGAACGCTTCCTCGCCGCCCTGCCGGACATTCCGGCCCTTGCCGCCTGCGAAGAGGAAAAGCTGCACAAGCTCTGGGAGGGTCTTGGCTACTACAGCCGGGTGCGCAACCTGCAAAAGGCTGCACGCATCGTCTGCGAGCAGTACGGCGGACAGCTGCCCGCCGACTATGATGCCCTGCGGGCCCTGCCCGGCATCGGGGACTACACGGCGGGAGCCGTTGCGTCCATCAGCTTCGGCATCCCGGTGCCCGCCGTGGACGGCAATGTGCTGCGGGTGTTTTCCCGCCTGTACAACGACCTGCCGTCGTCACCGAACCGGCGGTGAAAAAGGCCTTTACGGCCCGAGTCATGGAGCACCAGCCGCCGGATGCGCCCGGCGACTACAATCAGGCCCTTATGGAGCTGGGAGCACTGGTCTGCGTGCCGAACGGTGCGCCCCTGTGCGAAAAATGCCCGCTTGCCCACCTGTGCGCCGCCCGTGCTGCGGGCACTGCATTGGAGCTGCCCCGCAAAGCAGCGCCCAAGCCCCGCAGACTGCAGCCTGTGACGCTGGCCCTGCTGGAAAGCCCGGCAGGCTTCCTTTTGCAGCAGCGGCCCCAAAAGGGCCTGCTTGCCGGGCTGTGGCAGCCGGTACTGTGGGAGGGTGAAGCCCTTGCCGCCGGAGAGGTCCTTGCCCGCCTGCAGGCCATGGGGCTGGATACCGGAACCGCCGCGCCGGAAGCGCTGCCCGCTGCAAAGCACATCTTCAGCCACATCGAGTGGCATATGAACGGCATCCTGCTGCATGTGCCCGCCAAGATGCCCCGGCAGGCTGCGTGTGGGCAAGCCGGGAAGCCCTGCAGGCCGAGTATACGCTGCCCGGCGCATTCAAGGCATACAGGAAGCTTATAGTATGAAATTTTGGCCTTTTTGACCTGAATGGTTGTAATTTTTGACAGGAACGGGTATAATAAAAGCCAACAAGCACTGGAATGAAAGCTGAAACATCGTTTCAACGAAAAAAGGAGTGTATTGAACCTATGAAGAAATCTTGTCTGGTCGCTGTGATCACTGTTCTGGCCGCTGTTGCCGGTGCCCTTGCTGCTGTTGCTGTTTACCTGCACCGCCGTGAGAAGGAGCTGGACGAGTACGAGCGTCTGCTGTTCGGCGAGGACGATGCTGCAACGGTAGAGCCGGAGGCTGCTGCCGAAGAGGCTGCCCCTGCAGAGGATGCTGCAGAATAAAAAACACGAACCGTAAACCTTCGGGCGCACCGGCAGTCTGCAAAAGGCTGTGCCGGTGCGCCCTTTTTGCTACATAGAAGGAGTGTATCATGAAGCGTTTTCTGCTCTGGCTCGTGGGTGTGGTGCTGGGCGTAGGCATCTTTCTGGCGCGGTGATGGGCGTGAGCTATGCCTTTACCACCGAGGGCGGCTGCCCGGACAGCACCGCGCAGTTTGGCACCGAAGCGCTGGAATCCAACGGCTGGTGCTGGCAGGTGCCGCTCATCGGCGGAAAGCTCGATAAGGTGTTTGCCAGCCCCGCCACCCTCACGGTGCAGAAGCTGGGCACGCTGTACACGGCCCACCCGGCCATCACACTGCCGGACTGGGCCAGCTACACCACCCTCACCATCCAGGACGCCTATGGCAGCATTGTATTTGTGGGCAGTGTGAGCGATTATCAAAGCTTTTTGTTCCCGGCTAACGGCGAATATAAGGCAGAGCTATCGGTCTGGCGGGTGCCGGAGGGCGGCATGGCCACCCAATTTGAGGGCGGCAGCACCGGCGCAGTGCGCAGAAATCTGGGGCTGGAAAAGCTGCAAAGCCCACCGGCTGGTATCGTTATGCCTTCCGGTTCACCCTGCAGGCCAGCGCGGAGGTGGAGCTTTCCGCCGAGCGGGTGGAGCAGGGCGGCATTGTGGGCCTGCGCATCTCCGGCATGACCGGCGATGCAGCACCCACTGTGGAGACCGACCTTGGCAATGTGCAGTGCGTGCGTGCAGCCGATGGCTGGCGGGCCTACATCCCGGCGGCATACAACGCTTCCTCCGGCGGGCATGAGGTGAACATTACCGTGAACGGCGAGACCATCACCCGCAGCATCATCGTGCTGCCCAAGGATTTTGGCACGGTGGACGTGGAGCCGGAACCGGATGCATCGGATGCGGCAAACACCCAGTTCCGCAATGCGGTCTGGGGCCTGTACGAAGCGCCCGCGCGGGAAAAAATGTGGCAGGGTGGCTTTGTGAACCCGGTGGAAAGCTACACCACCCTTGTGGATTACGGTCAGGTCAGGGTGGTCAACGGAAGGCAGGGCAGCCGTTCCAACTCCACAAAGCTTTATACCATTCCCGGCGAGCCCTGCCGCGCCCCGGCAAACGGCGTGGTGGTGCTGGCCGCAGAGCTGGCCCTTACCGGCAACACGGTGGTCATCGACCATGGCTGCGGGATGCGCAGCTACCTGTACGGGCTGCAGACTCTTTCCGTCTCTGCCGGGCAGACGGTGGAAAAGGGGCAGGCTGTAGGCGTGCTGGGCGAGGAGCTGACCATGGACTTCAAGCTTGGCAGCAAGAGCGTGAACCCGTGGATGCTGTTCCAGACCAGCGGCGGATTGTTCTGGAAGGAGAACAGCTGACGATTTTAAATGGCCTCCGCTTTGCTCTGGCCATAAACAGCGGAATTTTTATTTTTATAAGAGCAATGCCGGACGGCCTGCGGGCTGTCCGGCATTGCATTTTCACAGAAAGAGTCATAAAGAAAACCGGCATCATCTGCCGGTTTCGATCTTTTGCGTGAAAAAAGGGTCCTGAAAAGCCCGCAGGCTTTTCAGGACCCAAACATAAAAGAATAATTCCTCTAAATACGGCCAGAGCGAAGCGGAGGCTGTTCCGATGGTCAAACCATCAGGAAATGGCATCCACGTCCCACTTCATGCGGACGGCATCGGCACCGTCCAGTTTGATGTTCAGCGCACCAGCGTTGTCCATCACCTGCTGCGGGGTGCGGGCACCGCACAGCACATGCAGGCCGGGGATCATACGGGCGGTCAGGGCGATCACCAGCTGTGCCAGAGAGCAGTCGTATTTCTCGGTCAGGTCGCCCCACTTTGCCAGCATGTCCAGCGCCTGTGCCCGGCGGGCGGGCTGAAAGCTGGGGTTGGAGTTGCGGGTGCTGCCCTCTGGGTAGGTGGTTTCCATAGTCACCTTGCCGGTCAGCAGGCCCTGCTCCAGCGGAGAGTATGCCTGCACCGATACGCCCAGCTCCCTGCAGGTGGGCAGCAGCTGCTTTTCCACACGGCGGGTGAGCAGGCTGTACTTTTCCTGAATGACATCCAGCTGACCGTACTTGCAGTAGCCGCGGATGATGTCCGCAGTGACGTTGGATGCACCGATGGCACGGATCTTGCCCTGCTCCTTCAGCTTCATCATGGCTTCCACCGTCTCTTCCAGCGGGTAGATGCCGAAATCGGGGGTCTGCCAGTGGGTGTACAGCACATCCAGATGATCGGTGTGCAGGCGGCGCAGGCTGTCCTCCACATCCTCGATGATGCTCTGGGCAGACAGGTCGCGGTAAACGGTGGTGCCGTCCACGACCTTGTGCAGCACCGGTGTTTCATGCCGCCACTCCAGACCGCACTTGGTGGAAAGCACCACCTTGTCGCGGTCGATGTGCTTCATGGCTTCGCCCACCACGGTCTCGCTGTGATACAGGCCGTAGATGGGGGCGGTGTCGATCCACTGGATGCCCTGCTCCACAGCAGTCTGGATGGCCTTGACGGAAAGGCTGTCGTCGTTATCGCCCCACCATGCACCGCCGCCGATGGCCCAGGTGCCCATGCCGAGAAATGGCACCTGAATGCCGCTTTTGCCAATATTGATGTTCTGCATATACTTTACCCTCCATGCCAGCAGTGTTCCCCGCAATGGGAACCTCTCATTCAAAAGCTGGCATTTTTCGTTGTATTTTTTGTGTTTTATAAAAAAGAGCCGCAGCCGCGGGACATTCCCGCACCGCAGCTCTCTTTCAACTCAGATATTGCCGAACTCGCTCAGTTTCAGCGTTTCGTTGTGGGTCTCAGCCCAGCGCACCGCCCAGTCGGATGTGAACAGCAGCAGGCGGTTGCCCTTCATATCCTCCACAGCCTTGGTGTCGCTGGTCAGGTCCAGATCCCGCAGGTTGTAGGTGTCGGGGTCGTTCTGCACCCAGCGCAGCTGTTCAAAGGGCAGCTGCTGCATCCGGATCTCCACGTTGTACTCGGTGTTCAGGCGGTACTCCAGCACTTCCAGCTGCAGCACGCCGACCACGCCGACCACCACTTCTTCCATGCCGCCGCCCACTTCGCGGAAGATCTGGATGGCACCCTCCTGCGCGATCTGCTCCATGCCCTTCACGAACTGCTTGCGCTTCATGGTGTCCTTCTGCTCAATGCGGGCAAAGTGTCCGGCGAGAAGGTGGGGATGCCTGCGAACTGGACCTTCTTTTTGCCGGTGCACAACGTGTCGCCGATGGAGAAGATGCCCGGGTCGAACAGGCCGATGATATCGCCGGCGTAGGCTTCGTCCACGATGGCGCGGTCCTGCGCCATCAGCTGGGTGCCGGTGGCCAGCTTGATGTTCTTGCCCTCCTGCACATGGAAGGCCTCCATGCCGCGCTCGAACTTGCCGGAGCAGATGCGCATAAAGGCGATGCGGTCGCGGTGGGCCTTGTTCATGTTGGCCTGAATTTTAAAGATGAAGGCAGAGAACTCGTCGCGGCAGGGGTCCACGGTCTCGCCGGTCAGGCTGTCCACGCGGGCCAGCGGAGTGGGAGTGAGCCGCAGGAAGTTCTCCAGAAAGGGCTCCACGCCAAAGTTGGTCAGGGCAGAACCAAAGAACACGGGGCTCAGCTCGCCGCGCAGCACCTTGTCGAGGTCAAATTCCTCGGCAGCGCCATCCAACAGCTCGATCTCATCCACCAGCTGCTGGTGGAGATACGGGGTGAGCAGCTCGTCCAGTGCGGGATCGCCCAGCTCGGCCTCGGTCTCATCCACCTTTTTCACGCCGTTGGCGCGGCCGTCGCTGGAAAATGCCAGCACCTTGCGGTGTTGCGGTCGAACACGCCCTTGAACTCCTTGCCGCAGCCGATGGGCCAGTTCATGGGGTAGGTCTTGATGCCCAAAATCTCCTCAATGTTCTCCATCAGCTCAAAGGGGTCGCGGGCTTCGCGGTCCATCTTGTTGATGAAGGTGAAGATGGGGATGTGGCGCAGGGTGCACACCTTGAACAGCTTGATGGTCTGGGCCTCAACGCCCTTTGCGGCATCGATGACCATGACGGCAGAGTCTGCCGCCATCAGGGTGCGGTAGGTATCCTCCGAGAAGTCCTGATGGCCCGGGGTGTCCAGAATGTTCACGCACTTGCCCGCGTAGTTGAACTGCAGGACAGAAGAGGTGACGGAAATACCGCGCTGCTTCTCAATGTCCATCCAGTCGGACACGGCGTGCTTTGCGCTCTGCTTGCCCTTGACGGAGCCTGCCTGATTGATGGCTCCGCCGTACAGCAGCAGCTTTTCGGTCAGAGTGGTCTTACCGGCGTCGGGATGGCTGATGATCGCAAATGTCCGGCGGCGCTCGATTTCTTCACGATTTGTCATAAACTAGTATTTCTCCTGAAATGGACGGAACTCCTTCAGTCACGGCTGATGCCGTGACAGCTCCCTCAATGAGGGAGCCTCTGGCGAAAAGGAAAAGCTTCTCGCCCTGCCAAAGCCTCCCTCTCAGAGGGAGGTGGCATCGCGCAGCGATGACGGAAGGAGTATATTTTTACACATACGTACCCTATTTTATCCGAAAACGCTCCATAATGCAAGTGTTTTCGTTATTTTTTCAGGATGATGCAGGGCAGAGGGGCGGTTTCGGCCCAGTTGGCAAAATCACACACCAGAACGGTAAAACTTTTGAGCGGAAGTGCCCGGAGATATTCCAGCACCGTCTGCTTTTCATCCGTGCCGATGACCTGCCCGCTGTAGAGGATGGCGCTTACCACGCCGCCGGGGCGCACGGCTTCCAAAGCCGCCTGCAGGGCGGGGATGCTGCTCTGCGCGGTGGAGAACACTGCGTGGTCGGCCCCGGGCAGCCAGCCAAAGTTGAACATCACCGCATCTGCCGTGCCGGGCTGCACAACCTGTAAAAGGTCTGCGTGGCTTTGGCAGTGCAGCTCATACCGGGCGGCAGGCACGCCCAGCTGCTCCAGATGCTTCCGGGTGGATGCAATGGCAGCTTCCTGCACGTCAAAGCCGACTACCTTTCCTTCCGGCGCGGTGATGCCGCACAGGAAGGCCGTGTCGCCGCCGTTGCCGCAGGTAGCATCGATGCAAAGGCGCGGCTGTGCCAGCCGCGCGGCCAAAAAGTCCTGCACGAACTTGACGGCGGTCAGGTCCGGCGTGCGGCGGCGCACCAGCTGCCTGCCTTCTGCCGCAAAGCCGAACTTTGCCCAGAACGCAAGCTCTGCGGCATCGGCGGGCAGCGGGGCGGTAAATACGGTAGCCTTTTCGCGGTCGTATCCGGCGTAGGCGCGCAAAGTTTCTTTTAATAGATAGGAGCCGTAGCCTTTGCGCCGCCACTGCGGTTCGATGCCAAACGCGGTGATGGCAGCCCCCTTTGCGGCGGGCGTGAGCGCGCAGAAGCCGATCTGTGTTTTTTCCTTATAGAGGGCAAAGCCCTCGTCTGTGCAGTGCAGTTCCATGGTGTGTTCCTCCTGAATTTACGCTTTTACAATAGCAAGCGCAAAGGCCGCTGTCAAGGGCGGAAAGTGCGTCTTTTTTTCACAGTTTCTTCACGGCGCGCGCGATTGATTTTCACAATTGACGGTTACAATAGGAGCAGTTCAAAGGAACAGGGCTCCTGTGGACGTATCCCTTACGGAAAGGAAGTATCAGCATGGACAATGAGAACAAATGGGAATATGATTATTCCTCTCAGGATAAAAACGAAAGCGGAGATACCGGTTACCCCAATGTGGGCAGCAGCGGCATGAACACCGCCAACCAGTACAACGACCCGCAGCCGGAACCGGAGACCGCTTACACCGCCCCGCAGACAGACAACGGCGCAGGCGGTGCAACGCCGCCGGTACATCCGGTACAGCCGCAGGACGCGCAGCCCCCTAAAAAGAAGAAAAAGTTCAACGGCAAGCGCGTTGCACGCAGCGCCGTGGCGCTGGTGCTGGCCGCAGCCATGGGCTTTGCGGGCGGCTTTGTGGGGGCAAAGTTTGGCGGCAGCGGCAAGGTGGTCATTCAGCAGGTGGCACCTTCCTCTACGGCCGACAGTGCATCCGGTTCGGATAGTTCCATCACCGCAGCATCCAGCAGCGGCAGCAGCCTGACCACTGAACAGGTGGCTGATCTGTCAGCCCCAGCGTGGTGGTCATCACTACGGAGCAGGTGGTCTACTCTCAGTGGTCGTGGTACGGCCAGAATCAGGTGGAGAGCGGTGCCGGCAGCGGCGTGATCATCAGCTCGGACGGCTACATCCTCACCTGTGCACATGTGGTGGACGGGGCTTCCACCATCACCGTTACCATTGGTGACAAGGACTACACCGCCACCCTCGTGGGCGAAGATACCACCAGCGATATCGCGGTCATCAAGATCGATGCTGACGGCCTGACCCCCGCCACCGTGGGCAACAGCGACAGCCTGAAGGTGGGCCAGAGCGTGATGGCTGTGGGCAACCCGCTGGGTGAGCTGGGCGGCACCGTGACCGGCGGCATGATCAGCGCTTTGAACCGCAGCGTCACCATTCAGGGCAGCAGCTCTGTGAACACCATGTCCCTGATCCAGATGGATGCTTCGGTCAGCCCCGGCAACTCCGGCGGCGGCCTGTTCAATATGAACGGTGAGCTGGTCGGCATTGTGAATGCAAAATCCTCTTCCAGCGACGCCGAGGGCCTGGGCTTTGCCATCCCCATCAACGATGCCATCAAGGTGGCACAGGAACTGCTGGAGAACGGCTATGTGACCGGACGGCCTTATTTGGGCATCACCTATCTGGCCGTGACCGACGCACAGACTGCTTCTCAACTGGGCGTGAATGCCTACGGCGTTTACGTTGTGGAGGTGGTCAAGGGCGGCCCTGCCGAAAAGGCAGGCCTGCAGGCCGGTGACCGCATCGTGAGCGTGGACGGCACCGAGATCGCCTCCAAGGACGACCTTGGCACCCTGATGCAGAAGCACACAGCAGGCGATACGCTTTCCATCACCATTGCACGCGACGGCCAGATGCAGACGGTCAATGTGACACTGGGCGAAAAGACGGCTTCCAACAGCTGAGCAAAATAGAAAACAGGAGCGGATGAGAGTTTTCCATCCGCTCCTGTTTTTATATCTGTCCAAAGATGGTGGCACTGTAAGGCATCAGCACGGTCTCGTGCTCGTACACCCTTGCCGGGCCGCGCCACAGGCTGGACGAGATGCCGTCGCTCAGCATCTGCCAGCGCCCAACCGGCAGCGGCACGACCTTGCTGGTCTCGGTGGGGTTATAGAACACGCACAGCGCCTGCCATGCTGCGCCGTCGCCCCACTGGGCGGGCAGCTGCCAGCCCACCAGCGGCTGCTCCAGTGAGAAAAAGTACAGGGCATCCGGCGCGTGGGGGTCGGTGCTGGAAAGCCGCGGAAACCTTGCCCGCAGAGCCAGCAGGCCGCGGTAGTAGTCCACCAGTGCATGATATTTTTCGGCCCGCTCCCAGTCCAGCCGGTTCAGCGCAGGCGAAGAGCGGTAGCTGTTGCCCTTCCCTTTTTGGTGCGGGCAAACTCCTCGCCCGCCTGCAGGAAAGGCAGGCCGAAGCTGGTCAGGTAAATGCCCGCCGCCAGCCGGTTCTGGGCAAGGGCGGTGCTGTCTGCCGCCGTGAACTCCGGCTTTTCGTACCGCACCAGCAGCAGCTTGTCCCACAGGGTGAAGTTGTCGTGGGCGGAAACATAGCTCACGATCTGGCTGGGCGCGTGGGGCGGCAGACGGTCGCTGCGGCACCATGCCGCCACTGCGCCACCGATGTCCCAGAAGCTGCCGGGCCTGCCCTCCACATAGCCCGGCTCCCGGGCGTTGAAGCAGCCGCCCTTGATGGTGTCGCGGGTGTCGTCGCAGAAGATGCCGATGCGCTCGTTCAGCATGGCAAGATTCGCCTTGTTGGCCTCGTACCGGTGCAGCTGGCTGCCGCCGCCCTGCCACGGCTCGCCGTACATCAGGATATCCCGCCCGCCGGGCAGCGTATCCAGCGCGGCGCGCACCGCGTTGATGGTCTCCACGTCGTACAGACCCATCAGGTCGAACCGGAAGCCGTCGATGTGGTATTCCTGCGCCCAGTAGAGGATGGAATCGATCATATACCGCCGGGCCATGGGCCGCTCGCTGGCAAATTCGTTGCCGCAGCCGCTGCCGTTGGAAAAGCTGCCGTCCTCGTTCTGGCGGAAAAAGTAGCAGGGCACGGTGTCGTTCAGCGGGTTCTCGCTGCGGTACATGTGGTTATACACCACGTCCATCACCACGCCGATGCCTGCCGCGTGCAGCGCCGCGATCATCTCCCTGCACTCCCGGATGCGCACCTCGCCGCGGGTGGGGTCGGTGGAATAGCTGCCTTCGGGCACATTGTAGTTGGTGGGGTCATAGCCCCAGTTGTACTGCCGTAGCAGCGGCTTTGCCTCGTCCACGCTGCCAAAATCAAAAATGGGCATCAGCTGCACATACTTCACGCCAAGCCGCTTTAAATAATTCAGGCAGGTGGGGTGGATGCCGTCCCCATGCAGGGTGGTGCCCTGCTGGGTAAAGGCCATGAACTTGCCCCGCCATGCCGGGCGCACGCCGCTGGCAGCGTCCTGCGAGAAGTCGCGCACGCTCACCTCCCACACCGCGCGCTGCTCCGGCGGGATGACCGGACGCACATCCCGCTCCCACCGGAGGGGCGGTGCGGGCAAGATCTACGATCATGCTGCGGGTGCCGTTCACGCCTGCCGCACGGGCATAGGGGTCGCCGGTCTGGCGCGAAATGCCATCCACTGTGACCGTATAGGTATAGTATCGTCCGTGCTGGTCGCCGGGCAGATAGATGCTCCACACCCCCTGCTGCCCCCGCTCCAGCGGCAGAGTGCCTATGGGCTCACCGCCGCTGCCTTTGCGGTAAAGGCTGACCTCCACCCTCTGCGCCGTGGGTGCCCACAGGCGCAGATGGGTGCCGGAAACAGCATATTCCTGCCCCAGCGGGCCGGTGTAGGTGGTTTGAAGGTCAAAGGAGATGCTCTCGTACAGCGTTTTCAGTTCGGCGGGCGTTTTGACGGTCATAGTTTCTTCATTCCTTCTTGCAGATTTCCTATCAGATATAAGTGTAAACACCGGCGGTCTTTTTGCAAGAGGGAATTGCAAAAGCTGTCCGGGTACACTATACTGGAAGAAAACGACAAAAACGGAGGGCAAACCCATGGCATATACCGACGATTGGGAAAACCTTATGAACGGTGTGTTCGGCGCAGGGGGAAAGCCGCGCTTTGGCGGCACGGCTCAGCCGGAAAGCAAAACGCCAAAGGCCAAAGCGCCCGCAGTGCCGGACCTGAATGCTGCCCTGCTGGAAAACCAGAAGCAGCTGGATGCCCTGCTCAAAAAACAGAACGCCCAGCTGAAAACGCAGGACACTGCGGTGCAGTCTGCTCTGGAGGACAGCCGCCAGATGCTGCGGGATATGGAAGCGGACGGCCTGCTTGCCAAGGGCACTGCCGATGTGACCGCAGAGCACCTTGGCAGCTTTGAGGGCCTTGCCGCCGAGGTGGAAAAAGACCGTCCTCGGGCAGGATGCTTTTGTGGACAGCGTGGTGCGCGCCATGCGCCGGCCCTTTGTGCTGGGCACCGAGCGCCCGGCGGCACGCAATGTGATCCTGCTGTGCGGCGAGCCGGTACGGGGCGGCACTTTGCGCTGGCAGAGACCGCCGCATCATGGCGGCGCGGGGCCTTTTGCAGAGCGACAAAACCGCGGTGGTGGACCTTGCCTCTACCCCAATTCCGGTGCGGAAAAGCTGTTTTTGCAGGATCTGTATGCGGCCCTGCACGCCCCCGGGGAGATCGTGATCTTTGAGCATTACGAGAGCTGCCATGCGGCCTTCCTCAAGACCCTTGCAGACCTTGCTGTGAAGGGCAGCGCACCGCTTTCCAGCCGGTATCTTGTGAACAAGGAGGGCATCCTTGTGGATGCAGGCACGGCGCTGGCACCGGGCGCGGTGAGCAGTATCACGCCCTGCGGCAAGTACCTCATCTTCTTTTCCCGCAAGGGCCGGGACGCGCTGGCAGATAAGTTCGGTGCGCCCTTTGTGGCGGCGGTGGGCGATGTGTGCGCCACCAGCGCCTTTGCCCGCGAGGACCTTGCAGCGCTGGCGGCGCAGCGGCTGAATGCGCTGGCCCAGAAGGTGAGCACCCGCCTTGGGCTGACCCTCTGTGCCGGGGCCGATGTGCGGGACTATGTAGCCGCCCAGTGCTCTAAGGAAAAGGGTGCGGCGGGCCTTGCGGAATGCTGCGATAAAATGTTCCGTGCCCTGAGTGAATACTGCCTGCAGACTGATGCAAAGCTTACCGGCACCGTCACCCTGACTGCAAAGCCGGAGGGTGTGTGGTTCAGCCTGAACGACCAGCCCGAGCAGGAGCTGTCTGCCCTGCTGCCTGCCGAGTACACGGCGCTGTAGATGAAATCCGCGCCGAACTCAACGGCCTTGTGGGCTTGGGGCGGTCAAGGAGTATGTGTTCGGTCTGGCGGATAACCTGCAGGTGCAGCAGCGCCGCGCGGCGGCAGGCTTCAAGACCGCCAGCCTTTCCATGCACATGATCTTCACCGGCAACCCGGGCACCGGTAAGACCACCATTGCCCGGCTGGTGGCAAAGTACCTCAAGGCCATCGGCGCGCTGAAGGGCGGTCAGCTGGTGGAAGTGACCCGCGCCGACCTTGTGGGCCGCTACACCGGCCACACCGCCCCGCTGACAAACAGCGTCATCGAGAGTGCCCTCGGCGGTGTGCTGTTTATCGATGAAGCCTACAGCCTCTACCGCGGCGAACAGGACAGCTTTGGGCTCGAAGCCATCGACACCCTTGTGAAGGGCATGGAGGATCACCGGGACGAGCTGGTGGTCGTTCTGGCGGGCTACACCCGGGAGATGGAGGTGTTCCTTACCGCCAACAGTGGTCTTGCCAGCCGCTTCCCCAACAAGATCGAGTTCCCGGACTACACGGCAGACGAGCTGCTGGACATCACCAACGTGCTGGCAAAGGGCAAGGGCTACCGCCTTGCCGAGGGCTGTACCTTCCCGCTTTTGGGCTACTACAAGCGCCGTCAGGCGCTGGACAGCCGCACCGCCGGCAACGGCCGTCTTGCCCGCAACACGCTGGAAAAGGCCATCTTCCACCAGAGCCGCCGCCTTGTGGCAGAACCTGCCGCCGAGCTGGATCTGATCCTGCCCAGCGATTTGGAATTTGAGGAGTGAGAGATTCAGAATGGCCTCCGCTTCGCTCTGGCCATGCTCAGCGGAAGAATTATTTATAGGAACAGCAAACCCCGGCAGGCTGCGGCCTGCCGGGGTTTGCATTTTTCACGGATGGAGTCGTACCGGAAAGCAGCATCTGGCGCTCTGGCTCCACAGGGCAGGACGGTGCCGTGAAATTATTTCCTGCCGGAAACGCTGCATCTCCCGGTCCGGGCCTTCCCTGTGAAAACAGGTTCCGGAAAAATCCGCAGATTTTCCGGAACCTGATTATAAATATCATTTCATCTGATGATGGCCAGAGCGAAGCGGAGGCCATTTTAATCGTGCTGCTTCGCAAGGGCCTGCACCATATCGTGTATCCCCTTGCGCACCTCGGCGGGGGCGGTCACTTCCACCTTGCCGTCAAAGCCGCACACCCAGCCGTAGAACTGGGGGCTGACGCATACCGGCACATCAAAGTGAAAATATGCACCGTCTTCCTCCGGCACGAACAGCGGCGTTCTGCCAAAGCGGTCGCGCATGGCGCTTTCCAGGTCGGCGGTGCAGCGCAGGGTGACCCGGTACTCCGGCCCGCCGAACATGTTGAAGTGCTTGCGCAGATAGGCGGGCAGGTCGAACTGGCGGAACTCGGCCTTGCCCCGGCGGGCATCGCCCAGCACCGTCACGGAAGACATGCGGTCCACGCGGTAGTTGCGGATGCCCGCAGGCTCTTTCTCGTCCTGATAAGCGATAAGGTAGTAGCAGCCGTTTTCCCATGCCAGCTGCCACGGGCTGACGGTGCGGGTGCCGCTGTCCTTGTAGCGGAACCGCACCATTCTGCCCGCATTGATGGCGCTGTGCAGCGCATCGATGCTGTAAAGCAGGGTGTGGCTGTCGCTTTTGGGGCGGCCATCCACGTACACCTGACGCTGCAGCTGGGTGCCCTCGTAGTCGGAGCAGAGGGCTTCCAGTTTATGGATGAGTTTACTGCTGGTGCGTGCCGACACAACTTTGCTGGCCTGTACGGCATCCACCAGCAGCTTCAGCTCAGAAAGCTCAAAGGTGCGGCTGGCCAGCCAGTAGCCGCCGCCGCGCCCGCGCCGCAGCTGGATGTCATACCCCAGACTGCGCAGGGTGTCGATATCGCTGTAGATGCTTTTGCGCTCGGCAAGAATGTCCTGCTGTTCCAGCAGCTCTACCAGCTGCGGTACATTGAGCAGGTGTTCTTCGTCGGTCTTTTGTTCCAGAATGCGCAAAAGGGTCAAAAGCTTGGATTTCTGGCCTTCCTGCTTGGGCATGGGAGCACCTCCGGTTTATTCGGGCAGTTTTTTGTCGAACGCCGCGCGGCGCTGGGTGGAAAGACGGAACATCTCTTCCAGCTTGTTCCGGTCGTCGGCCACAAGGGCAGCGCGCATCTGCTGCAGCGCAGCATCGAACTGGTCGATCTCGCTGATGAGGTTTTCCTTGTTCCACAAAAACAGCTCTGCCCACATTTTATCGTTGATGCGTGCAATGCGGGTCAGGTCACGGAAGGAGTCGCCGGTGTACTCGCACAGCGAAGAGTTATCGTTGGCGCACATCAGGCTCACGGCGATGGCGTGGCACAGCTGGCTCACATAGCCGATCATCTTGTCGTGCTCCTGCACCGTCAGGGTGCAGATGTGGTGGAAGCCCAGCACTTCGGCCAGGTCCTTTGCCCACTGAATGGCCTCTGGCGTGTTCTTTTCCGTGGGGGTGATGATGAAGTTGGCCGGGGCAAAGTTCACCTCGGCGGCGTGCTCCACGCTGGAAGTCTCACGGCCTGCCATCGGGTGGCTGGCAATGAACTCCACGCCCGCCGGGCACATGGCCTGCACCGGCTCCACAAGGCCGGTCTTTACGCCGGAAACATCGGTAAAGATGCAGCCGGGCTTGAGCAGATGGCCGTAGGTGCGGAACCACTCGATGAGGGCCGTGGGGTACAGACCAAAGATGATGTGGTCGGCGCTGCTCACAAGGTCCTCAAAATCGTGGGTCTTGCCGCTGGCGATATAGCCGTGCTCTAGCGCGTACTGCAAATGCCCTTCGCTGCGGTTGATGCCGTCCACATGGAAACCGGCTTTCGTCAGTTCCAGCGCGTATTTGCCGCCCAGCAGGCCAAGGCCCACCACGAGATAACGTTTTGTTTTATCAAGCATATTCCACCTCCGCGCCCAAGGGCTTGATGGCTTCAAAGAAATTCGGCCAGCTTTTTGTAATGGCTTCGGCATCGTCCACGGTCAGGGGGATGCCCGTACTCAGGGCCAGCACCGAAAGGCTCATGACCACACGGTGGTCATTGTGCCCATGCAGAGCACCCGCCGGAGCGTGCAGCCTGTTCGCGCAGCCGTGCACCGTAATGGTGCCGCCCTCGCTTTCCAGCACGCCGCCGCAGGCACGCAGCTCGGCCTCCATGGCAGCGATGCGGTCACTCTCCTTCAGGCGTAAACGCTCTGCGTTGCGGATGACTGTAGTGCCTTCGCACAGCAGGCCCAGCACCATAAGCACAGGGCCAAGGTCCGGGCAGTCCGCAAGGTCGATGTCCACCCCGTGCAGGGGGGCCTTTTCAAAAGAGATGCCCTCTGCCGTGCGGGTAAACACCGCGCCGCACCGGCGCAGGATGTCCAGAATGGCGGCATCGCCCTGCAGCGTCTCCGGGGCAAGGCCGGTGATGGTCACGCCGCCGCACCGCGGCCCCAGCACCGCCGGGAACGCGGCCTGACTGTAATCGCCCTCCACGGTGTAATCGCAGGGGTGATAGTGCTGCCCGCCCGGGATGGCAAGAGTGTTTTCGTCCAGCCAATGGCTCTGCACACCGAAGGCTGCCTGCACAGAGCGGGTCATATCGATGTAGCTGCGGCTCTCCACCGGCGGGATGAGGTGCAGCGTGCTGTTGCCGGAAAGCAGCGGCAGAGCAAACAGCAGCCCGCTGATGAACTGGCTGGATACATTGCCTGCAAGGCGGTATTCGCCGGGGGTCAGTGCCCCTTCCACGGTCAGCCCGGCAGCGCTCTGCTCAAACCGCAGGCCCTGCTCCCGGTACAGAGCTTCATACACCGACTGAGGCCGCTCCATCAGCCGCCCGCGGCCGGTGAAGGAAACTGCCTGTCCGGTCAGGCTGGCGATGGGGATGAGAAAGCGCAGGGTGCTGCCGCTCTCGCAGCAGTCCACCGGCGCAGCAAGAGGCACAAAATGCCCCAGCCCTTCCACCACAGCATCGTCTGCGCCGGTGCGCACACGGGCGCACAGCTGTGCCGCTGCGCCCAGCGTGGCAGAGATGTCCTTGCTGAACTCCAGATTGGTGATGTGGCTGCGGCCCTCGGCCAGTGCCGCGCAGAGCACAGCACGGTGGGCCATGCTCTTGCTGGGCGGGGCAGTGATGGTGCCGCCCACGGGACGCGCGTTCTGAATCGTTACCAGCATAGGCCGTTACATATCCCGGCCAATGGCCCATGCCACCTGACGGCACTTTGCCATGGCCTGTGCGAAGGAATCCGGGGTCAGGCACTGGGCGCCGTCGCTCCATGCGTGCTGAGGGTCGTAGTGGACCTCCACTTCCAGACCGTCGGCACCGGCGGCCACGGCAGCGATCATCATAGGCTCGACCAGATTGGCCTTGCCGGTGGCGTGGCTGGGATCCACGATGATGGGCAGGTGGGTCTTTTCGTGGATGATGGGCACTGCAGAGAGATCGAGGGTGTTGCGGGTGTACTTCTCGAAGGTACGGATGCCGCGCTCGCACAGGATGACCTGCTCGTTGCCGCCGGCCATGATATACTCGGCGCTCATGATCCACTCCTCAATGGTGTTGCACAGGCCGCGCTTGAGCAGCACCGGCTTGTGCATCTTGCCAACGGCCTTGAGCAGCTGGAAGTTCTGCATGTTGCGGGCACCGATCTGCACCACGTCCACGTACTCCTCAAACTCCGGGATACGGTCCTCGCTCATCAGCTCGGAGACGATGGGCATGCCGGTGGCCTCGCGGGCCTTTACCATATCCAGAATGCCCTCGGTCTCAAGGCCCTGGAAGGAGTAGGGAGAGGTGCGGGGCTTGTAGGCACCGCCGCGGAACAGGGTGGCACCGCCGGCCTTCACGCCCTGTGCAATGCGCAGAGCCTGCTCTGCACCCTCGATGCTGCAGGGGCCTGCCATGACGGCGATCTTTTCCTTGCCGCCGATTTTCACGCCGCCGCAGTCGATCACGGAATCTGCCGGGTGGAACAGGCGGTTTGCACGCTTATAGGGCGCGGACACGCGGGTGACGTTGTCGATCCACGGGTTTGCCAGCACATCCCGTTCGTCGATCTTGGTGGTGTCGCCCACAAGGCCGAACACGTTGTAGTCCTTGCCGGTGATCAGGGTCACGTCCAGACCCTGCTTCTCGAATTTGTCAACGATCTTTTCCAGTTCGTCCTTCGGAGTCCCTTTTTTGGTGGAGATGATCATAGTGATAATTTCCTTTCGTTTTTACATCACGATATGCGCCTTGCTGGAGCCGTCGGTGCGCAGCAACTGGGCCAGATAAATGCAGGCGTGCAGGTAGCCCTGCGGGCCTTCCCCGATGAAGTGGCCCTGACAGCCAAAGGACACCACGTCCGTCTTGCGGAAAGGCTCCCGCTCGTCCGGGGCGTGCAGCATCACTTCCACGGCGGGTACGCCGCACAGGCGCAGCGCATCCAGAATGGCCACGCTGTAGTGGGCGTAGGCACCAGGGTTCAGCACGATGCCGTCCACCCGGCCCGCTGCGGCCTGAATTTCGTCCACGAGGTCGCCCTCGTGGTTGGACTGGCAGCAGTCGGTCTCAATGCCCAGCTGTTCGCAGCCTGCCTGCACATAGTCCATGATGGCGTTATAATCCAGCTCACCGGGTACGCCCGGCTCCGACCAGCGCATGATGTTGAGGTTCGGGCCGTTAAGAATCAAAAATTTCATCCAGTGCCTCCATGGCGGCATGCAGGGCATCGTCCAGCGTGCCGTTGTTGGGAATGACGGCATCTGCCGCTGCCAGATACAGCGGACGGCGCTGTGCTTCCATCTGGCGCAGTGCGTCCATGCTGGAAGAAAGCGGCCTGCCGCCGCCCACGGCCAGTGCATCCACCGGCCGGTCGATGAACAGAATGACACCGTTCTGGTGCAGAGCACGCAGATTCTCCGGCTTTTTTACAATGCCGCCGCCGCAGGAAATGAGCTGTCGGCCCTCTTTGCCAAAGCGCTGTGTTTCGGCAGTTTCCTTTGTGCGGAAGCCGTCCTCGCCCTCGGCTGCAAAGATATCCGGGATGCTGCGGCCGTCGGTCTTTACGATCTCCTCGTCGAGGTCCACAAAGGTGCGGCCAAGGCTCTTTGCCAGCAGCCTGCCGAGGGTGGTCTTGCCGCAGGAGGGCATCCCGATGAGAGCAATGTTCAGCATGTCGCGGCGCAGTGCGGCGGTGATGCGCCGAATTTCAACCGGCGCATCCTCAACTTGCGGTCCAGAAAATATTCTGCGGCATACACCGCCTGCGCCACCAGCATTTCAAGGCCGCCCACAGCCACCGGCACGCCCGCTTCCTCGGCGCGGAGGATGAGTTCGGTCTTGTCGGGGTTGTACACCACATCCACCACAGCTTCAAGGCCCGGCATGGCGGCAACGTCCAGATTGCACACGCCTACATTGGGGTACATGCCCGCCGGGGTGGTGTTTACCACGATCTGCGCCCCGCTGGAAACGGCCTCGGCATAGCTCAGTTCGCCCTTTTCCGGGTCCGGATGGCGGCTGACGGTGAGCACCTTTGCCGCGCCCTTGTCCCGGGCCACAGCGCTGGTGGTGTTGTGGGTGCCGCCGGTACCCAGAATAACCACCGTTTTGCCTGCAAAGCTCACGCCGTGGGCGTCGCACAGGTGGGCAAAGCCCATATAATCGGTGTTATAGCCGTAGAGCAGGCCGTTTTTGTTCACCACCGTGTTCACCGCCCCGATGGCCTTGGCCCGCGGGTCAATGTAGGAGCAGTATTCCATCACCAGCTTTTTATAGGGAATGGTCACATTGATGGCCTTGAACTGCCGCTTTGCCAGAAAGGCCCGGGCCTCTTCCTCGGTGGGCAGAGGGCACAGGTCGTAGTGGTAGCCGCAGAGCATCTCGTGGATGATCTTGGAGTAGGAGTGGCCGAGTTTTGCGCCGATGAGTCCGTATTCCATTTTACTCGTCCTCCTTCCGGAAGCTGGTGGGGTGGGTCATCCATGCCGCGCCGTAGCGTGCCGTGAGCAGGTCGCCCACAGCCAGTGCGGCGGCGCAGGTCTGTACGATGGCGGCTCTGGGCACGATGCAGGGATCGTGACGGCCCTGAATAGACAGCTGCGCGTCCTTTTTGGCAAGATAGTCTACTGTATCCTGCTGCTTGTAGATGCTGGGTGTGGGCTTGACCACGGTGCGGAACACCACCGGCATCCCGTTGGCGATGCCGCCGTTGATGCCCGCATTGTGGTTGGTGGCAGTGACGACTGCTCCCTCCGGCGTCATGCGGAAGGCGTCGTTTGCTTCGGAGCCGCGCATCCCGGCAAAGCCGAAGCCGGTGCCGAACTCGATGCCCTTGACGGCGGGGACGGAGAACACCAGATGTGCGATCTCGCTTTCCACGCTGTCAAAATAGGGCTCACCGATGCCTGCCGGCAGGCCGAGGATGGCGGTTTCCAGCATCCCGCCCACGCTGTCGCCCTCGGCTCCGGCGGCACGGATGGCGGCTTTCATGGGTTCTTCTACGGTTTCATCCAGCACCGCAAAGCCTCGGGCTTGCTGGCAAGGGCTTCCACCTGAGCAGAGAGCTGTGCGGCATCATCCTGTGCAAAGCGGGTGTCCGCAATGCCAGCGCACTCTGCGATATGGGTGGTGATGTCGATGCCCGCACGGTGCAGTGCGCTCAGCACAATGGCACCGCCCGCCACAAGGGCGGCCGTCACCCGGCCGGAGAAGTGCCCGCCGCCGCGCGCATCCTGAAGCCGTGGTACTTGGCGTAGGCGGTGTAGTCTGCATGGCCGGGGCGCAGAAGGTCTGCGGTTTTGGCGTAATCGCCGCTGCGGGTGTTGGTATTTTCGATCATCAGGGCAATGGCGGTGCCGGTGGTGCGGCCGTTCACCACGCCGGACAGCAGCTGCACGGTATCCGCTTCCACGCGGGGAGTGGACAGGCCGTCGCCCCGGGCACGGCGCTTGTCCATGCAGGCAGCGAGAAAAGTCTCGTCCACCGGCAGGCCTGCGGCCATGCCGTCCAACACCGCGCCGATGGCGCGGCCATGGCTCTCGCCGAAAATGGTCAGCGAAAGGTCGCTGCCGAATGTATTTTTCATGGCTTACTCCTCAATGCCCAGCAGGGGACGCAGGCCCTCCACCGGGATGGTCTCGGCGCGCCAGCAGCCCAGACCCGGCACCTTGATAATGGTGATCTGGCCGCTCTGTGCCTTTTTGTCGTGCAGCATTTCAGCCAGCACCTTTTCCTTATCATAAGTAGTGCGGGTGGGCAGGCCGAGGCGGCGGTACACCGCGCGCACCCGCTTCTGCAGTGCCTTGGATTCGATCATGGGCAGCATGCCCAGCGCCACGCACTCGCCGTGGTAAAGGCCCACGGTGCGGCGGCCCTTGATGCCCTTGACGGCCTCGATGCCGTGGCCGATGGTGTGGCCGAAGTTGAGCGCCTTGCGCATGCCCTGCTCAGTCTCGTCCTGCTCCACGATGTTCTTCTTGAACCGCAGGCTGCGGCAGATGATCTCGCCGATCTGGCATCCACGTCGCCATTTTCAAAGATCGCGAACAGCTCGGGGTCTGCCAGCAGGCTTGCCTTGACGGCTTCTGCCAGACCGTTGATGAAGTGGCGGCGGGGCAGGGTGGCAAGGGTGTCCGGATCCACGATGACGAGCTTGGGCTGCCAGAAAGCGCCCACGATGTTTTTGGTATCGCCCAGATCCACGGCGGTCTTGCCGCCGATGGAGGAATCGATCATGGAAAGGGTGGTGGTGGGGCAGTTGATGAAGTCGATGCCCCGCATGTAGATGGAAGCGGCAAAACCGGCCAGATCGCCCACCACGCCGCCGCCCACGGCGATCACCAGATCGCCGCGGCCCATGCCGAATTCCAGCATCTGGCGCAGCACGGATTCCAGAATTTTAAAGCTCTTGCTGGCTTCGCCCTGCGGCACCGTGATGATGTGGGCATCCTTGCACTGGTCGGCCACCATCTGGGCGTACTGTGCGGGCACACCACTGTCGGTCACAACGGCCACACGGCGGTCCAGCCGGGCGAACTGGTACAGGTTTTCCAGCGAGCCGCTCTTGACGATGATGTCATAGCTGCGCTCGCCCAGATTCATGGTCAGCTTGGTTCCGATAAATTCACTCATTTGGTATACACTCCTAACAGCCGCACGGTACGGCAGGTGCGGTCAAGCTCACGCAGCAGCGCGGCGGTCTCGTCGGCGGTGGGGTCGCCCACCAGCTCCACGTAAAAATAATATTCAAACGGCACATGAGGCATGGGCCGGCTCTTGATGGACTCCATATTGAAGCCGCTGGCACCGATGATCTGGATCACCTCGCCCAGCTTGCCGGGTTTGTTGTCCACCGTGAACAGCAGCGAGAACCGGTTGCCGCCGGTGGGCTTTTCGCGGCTGAGCACGATAAAGCGGGTGGTGTTGTCGCCGTCGGTGTTGATGCTGGGCACCAGCACCTCCAGCCCGTACAGTGCCGCCGTCTCCACGCTTGCAATGGCCGCTTTGGAGGAGTCGCCGCTTTCGGCCACGAACTTTGCGGCCATGGCGGTGTTGGCCATGGCGGTGGCGGGCAGGCCGAACTGCCTTAAAAAGGTCTCGCTCTGGGCGATGGCCTGCTGGTGGCTGTAGACGCTTTTGATCTGGTCGAGTTTTGTGCCCGGCAGCACCAGAAGATTCTGGGAGATGGGCAGATCGTACACATCCACCACCCACAGCGCCGGATGGTTATAGCACAGATCCAGCACGGCGGAAACATCGCCCGCATGGCTGTTCTCAAAGGGAACGACGCCCCGGGCAGCATCGCCGCGTTCCACCGCGTCAAATACCTCGTCCCAGGTGGGATAGCTCACAGCCTCGGCGTGGGGGAACAGCGCCCGGAGGGCAATGTGGGCAAAGGCGCCCTCCACGCCCTGATAGGCGGCGCGGTTTTGGCCCAGCACCACGGCTTCGTACTGCTTTGCCACGTCCATCAGGTTCTGCACGTGGTCTTTATAGTAGGGCCGCAGGGCCGGGTCCTGAATGCGGGCCGCAGCCTTTTCCAGCACTGCCGTCTCGCGGGCGGCATCGTAAACGGGCAGGCCATGGGCTCTTTTGTATTCGGCCACCTGCAGCACGGCGGCCATCCGCCGTTCAAACAGCGCAGCCAGCTGGGCATCCACTGCATCGATCTCGGCGCGTGCCTGTTCCAGTGCGTCCATGGGTTCACATCCTTTTGTATGTATGATAAATACCATCAAGATAATAGATACCCAGTAAGTATACCATAACTGGGACGGAGAAACAACAAAACCTCCGGCGTTTCAAAGGGGAGAATATTTCAAATCAGATATGTGTAAAAAGAACAAAATAGAAAACGAACTCCCTCAGTCAAACCCTTGCGGGTTTGCCAGCTCCCTCAAAGGGGGAGCCGCTGACAAAGCGGAAAAGTTTCCGGCTCTGCCAAGGGCCCCATCCCCGAGGGGGCTGTCGCCGAAGGCGACTGGGGGAGTTCTATTTGCATATTATCTGTTTTTCAGCAGTTCTTCCCTGCTGCGGCTTTGCCGTAATATCTCCCATAGGGATTATCCAGCGCCTGTGCAAGGGAGACCGGCTTTTCCGGCTCTGGCCTTTGCACCGGCTTTGCGGTGCGGTCAAATGTGAACCCGGCGGCAGGCCCGCCGCGCTTTACCCGGAACCGCATGGCTCAGCCTCTGCAGTGGCGGTAGAAACAGCCCCGGCGGTCAGCTTGTTCCACAGTTCTTCGCCGCCCTCAAGCAGGCCGGCGGAGTCCTTGTTCCATGCGCCGCGGATGCCGATATAGTACCGGCTCATCAGCTCCTGACTGGAGCCGCTTTCGCTCTGCACAGCATCAGAAGCGTAATCGCCCAGATCAAGGCCCGCCAGCACCGGGCAGTCGGTCCAGCGGTAGACCATGTTCCACCAGTCACTGTCTGCGTCGGACTGGGGCAGGCTGCCGTCGAGGTAGCGCAGGGTGCCGGTGGTCTGCTGGAACCCGGCTGGGTCGTACAGGATGAAGATGGAACTCAGCGCGCCCTGAATGTCGGTGGAAAGCTTGGTGGTGCCTGCCATGTCAAGGTAGGCGTCCGAGTCCTCGTTGCCAAAGTCCATGGTGTAGAGGTTCAGCTTTACCACCACCTTGCCGTCACCGTTCCGGTCTTCGCCGTAGGCGGCAAGGGCGTCCTGCAGGGCGGTCTGGGTGGCTTCCGGCAGGTAGTGGGGGGCCACCACGGCCACGTTATAGTCTGCATGGACGGTAAAGAAATACTGCCCGATGAAGTTGTAGCCGAAAAACACCACGATGATGCCGATGATGATGACCCACTTGAGGTTATAATCCCACCAGTTGGCCCAGCGTTCCTTGCGGGTGTACTGGCGCTGTTTGCGGGGCTGGAGGTCTTTGGGGTCGATATCGCGTTCGTAACGGTAGCTTGCCATGGGACAGTTCCCTCCAAGTTCTGATTTACAGCTGTGCCAGAATGGCCTGACGCACAGCATCCGGCAGCTGCTTCTGCTCGGCCTTGCTCATGCCTGCAGTCCGGATGGGCGGCAGCACCTTGATATGCACGCTGCCCGGATGGCACAGGTTGCCATTGTTCTCGAACAGGGCACGTGCACCGGTAATGGCCACCGGAACCACCGGTGCGCCGGTCTTGACGGCAATGCGGAATGCACCGGCCTTGAACTCACCGGCACCGCCTCTTCCCCTTTGTAGCGGGTGCCCTCCGGGAAAATGACGAAGCTCTTGCCGCTCTCTACAATGGCAGTGGCATCGTTCAGGGCGCGCACGGATGCCCGCAGGTCGTCGCGCTGCACGAACACGCAGCCCAGCAGCTTCATCCAGCGGTTCAACAGCGGGATCTTTTCCAGCTCTTCCTTGGCAAGGATGCCGTGGGGCTTATCCAGACTGGCCAGCAAAAGCGGGATGTCGTAGTAGCTGCGGTGGTTGCCCACGAACACGCAGGCCGTATCTTTGGGGATATTCTCAAGGCCCTCCACGCTCAGGGAAACGCCGGTCACCTTTAAAATGCCCCGGCTCCAGTGCGGGATATGCTTGTTGACAAGCTCTTCCACCAGCTGCATGTCGCCTACAGCCAGAGCGCGTTCCGCCCGGCGCAGCACGCCATAATGGACGATCATATAACCAAATAAGTAGATAAACATCGCAATCGTGCGAAAAATGCTCATTGCGTTTTCCTCCCTCCGGCAAAATATGCCATTGTCATTGTATCACACTTTTTGTAAAAAGGGGAGAAATAACACTTTTTTTACAAATCGGAGGATCTGCGGTCTTGCAAAATTGACAAAATGCGGGTATATTTATAGTTGTAAAGCCAGCACAATGGCACTTTCTGCACGAAATGCTTTCTGCCGGCCCAATGGATGAAGAGAGAGGTACCATACGAACATGGGTTTATTTCCTTCCGCAAATGACTTCAAGGCCGGTAAGGGCGTTGAAAAGGATGCTCCCCGCAAGACCGGCGTGGGCCGTTTTTTTGAGCTTGTGGGCCGTGATATGAACGGCATGTTCCTTGCAAACCTGCTGGCCTGCATCGGCTTTCTGCCGGTGATCTGTCTGGTGTACATCGGCTTTCTGGCAAACAGCCTGCCTGTCATGCTGGCAAGTGCGGTGGTAGGCGGCATTCTGGCCGGGCCTGCGCTGGCCGGCATGTACGATACCGTGCTGCGTGCCCTGCGTGACGAAGCCGGTTACTGGTGGGTGACCTATCGCCGTGCCTTCAAGCGCAACTTCAAGGCCAGCATTGCGCCGGGCATCTTCTACTGTGTGGTGGTCACGGCGCAGATCTTCCTTGTGTATTTCTGCTTCAATATGCTGAGCAAGGGCACCAATGTGGGCGTGCCGCTGTGGGTGGCCACGGTGCTGAACCTGCTCATCTTCCAGATGCTGTTCGCCTATATGTGGCCGCAGGTGGTGCTGCTGGATCAGCCTTCAGCCTGACCGTGAAAAACAGCATCAACTGCATGATCGCGTTCCTGCCCCACGCACTGGCGGCGGCCATCGTGCAGATCCTGTTCTGGGGCGTGGTGATCCTGTGCATGCCGCTGGGCCTGCTGCTCATGCTGATCTTCGGTTTCTGGTTCGTGACCGAAGTATCCTGCCAGATCATCTACGGCGATATTGAAAAGGTGTTCCACATTGAGGAGAGCATCCGCAAAATGAAGGATGCCGAGCTGGAAGCCGCCCTCAAAGAGGACTACGGCGAAAGCACCGACGACACCGAAGAGTAAATTTGAACTTCCGCAAAGGAGGGGTGCTCCATGGAACAACGGAATAATCTGGTTTTGCAGGGCACCGAGACCTTCTCCCGCGGGCAGCTGGACAATGTGCACTGGACGGCGGTGCACTGGTGCTGGACAGCGTGGCGGGCCGCTGCCTGCAATACGGCAGCTACACCACGCCGGAATTTGCCATGCCGGCCTTCTGCAACCTGAATGTCAGCTGGAACGCCTTTGCGCCCCACAACACCATGGTGGAGGTGCGCTGCCGGGTATATGCCGGAGGAAACTGGACCGGCTGGATGAGCTTTGGCAAGTGGGCACCGGGCTACCCCCGCTGCAGCTGCAATTCCCAGAGTGACGACGGCATGATCTTCCTCATGGGCGATACTGTGACTGTGGCAACGCCCGGCGGCGGCACCGGTGTGCAGCTGCAGGTGAACCTTTCCACCAACGATGACAAGGTCTCGCCCGCAGTGCGCCTGCTGGCCGCGGCAGTGCGGCCGCTGGCGTGGGAAAAGCACAACGGCCACCCGCTGAACCGGCAGCTCTATCTGCCGGAATACTGCCTTTCCGCCCACGATCCCAGCTTTGGGCGCACCATGGATCTGCCGCTGGTCATGGCGGCACTGATGAACTGCTGGGGCGAGGATGTCCTGCCCGAAGAAGTGGCTTATGTGATGGAGGACATGGCCCACAGCACCACCGCCAATGCGGCCTTTGCGGCTGCTGCCGCTGGTTGCTGCGGCTACCCCTGCTGGCAGGCATGGATGGACCTTGCCGACCTGCGTGCCCAGATCCACGATGACTGCTGTGTGGCAGTGCAGGTGGAGCGGCGCATCCGCGGCCAGCGGGACCCGGTGCGGGTCTGGATGGGCCTGCGCGGCTTTGGCCACGACGATGCCGTAATGGCAGATTATGTGCTGCTGAACGACCCCACCGCAGATTCCAACGGCGCAGTGAACTGCACCATGGCACTGGTGGACTTTATGCGTTACTTTACCGGGCGCGCCATCGCCCTGCGGGCAAAACCCCGCGATGTTGCCGCCAACCGTCCGCTGCGGATGCGCTGCGAGCTGGTGCCCGGCGAGACGGCAGACGTTTACTATTTTGAGCAGCGCGGCGTGAAGGACCCGCTGCCGGAAGGCTTTTCCGGCTGGGTGGCCTGTGCGTGCCACGACGGTGTGGCCCACGCCACCACCGCCCACCGCAGCTTCTGCCGGATGGAGCGCACGCCGGAGGGAGGCATCCGCTTCCCGGAAAAGATCATGGCCGCAGGCTGCCGCTGCAGCGTGTATGCAGTGGACCAGACCGGTGCCATGCGCGTGGCGGAGGTGCGGCTGCCAAAGCCGCGCCCCACGCCGGAGCAACCTGTTTCCCAGGCACAGGAAAAGCCGGCGGAATGACCGGCCCGACCCAAAGCCTTTGGGCTATAGATCAAGACATAGGAGGAACACATTATGGCAAAGACGATCATCACTTTGGGACGTGAATACTGCACGGGCGGCCGCTACATCGCTGAAGATGTGGCAAATGCGCTGGGCATCAAGCTTTACGACAAAGAGCTGATTACCATGGCAGCAAAGCACTCCGGTCTTTCGGAAGAAGCTGTTGCCGCCAGTGAAAAACGGCATACTCACAGCCTGCTGTACAGTCTGTACACCATGGGCAATGAGCTGCCGCTGGGCGATCAGGTGTTCATTCTTCAGAGCCGCATCATCAAGCAGCTGGCCGAGGAAGGCCCCTGCGTGATCCTGGGCCGCTGCGGCGACTATGTGCTGCGTGAGCGCAAGGATGTGCTGCGCGTGTTCGTGTACGCCCCCAAGGAGTGGCGGCTGGAATACGCAAAGACCAATCCTCTGGTCAAGGCCAAGGACGAAAAGGGCATCAAGGACGAGGTGGAAAAGACCGACCGCAACCGTTCTGCCTACTACAACTACTACACCCAGAACCGCTGGGGTGATGCCCACAACTATGATCTGGCCATCAACGCCGCCCTGGGCCGCGAGACCTGCGTCAAGATGATCCTGGACGCTGTCGCCGCCAAGGAAAAGACCATGGCTGAGTGATCCCCGCCGGGCCGGACGGCCCAAAAACAATGCTGCTTCGTGGGTAGGGTGCTTTTGTGCTCTGCCCACGTTTTGGGCAACGGCATCGCCCTCCTGTTCAAGCATAAACCCTCGTCTATCATTCAACGTCAAAAGGAGAAATCGTGGAAAACAAACAGCTCAATCTTTCCGAACCCGAAAATATCATGGGCACCATGGACGTCAACCCGCTGCTGATCAAGCTCAGCATCCCGATGATGATCTCCATGCTGGTGCAGGCACTGTACAACGTGGTGGACTCGATCTTTGTCGCCCGTGTCAGTGAGAACGCCCTGACCGCCGTCTCTCTGGCCTTTTCGCTGCAGAACCTGATGTTCGCCGTGGGCATCGGCACCGGCGTGGGTGTCAACGCCCTGCTCTCCAAGAGCCTGGGCGAAAAGAACCAGTACCGCGCCAACAAGACCGCCGAAAACGGCCTGTTCCTGGCACTGTGCAGCTACCTGGTCTTTCTGGTGCTGGGCCTGACCGTTGTGCGCCCCTACTTCTACGCCCAGACCGCCGATGCCGACATCGCCGAGCAGGGCATCCGCTACCTGACCATCTGCTGCGTGCTCAGCCTGGGCATGTTCATGCAGGTGATGAACGAGAAACTGCTGGCCGCTACCAGCCGCACCACCTCGAGCATGATCAGCCAGCTGGTGGGTGCCGTCGTCAACATCATCCTTGACCCATCTTCATCTTTGGCTACTGCGGCGAGGCCCTGTCCGGCACCACCGGTGCAGCCTTGGCCACCGTCATCGGCCAGTTCTGCGGCGCAGGGGTCTCCTTCTACCTCAACCTCCGCAAGAACCCCGATATCCAGCTGGATTTCAAGGGCTTCCGCCCCAGCGCCGAAGCCATCAAGCGGATCTACGTTGTCGGCCTGCCCAGCATCGCCATGCAGTGCGTGGGCAGCGTGATGACCTTCCTGATGAACCAGATCCTGATGGCTTTTACCGCCACCGCCGTGGCCGTGTTCGGCGTTTACTTCAAGCTCCAGAGCTTCGTGTTCATGCCCATCTTTGGCATGAACAACGGCATGGTGCCCATCATCGGCTACAACTACGGTGCCCGCAAGCCCGACCGCGTCAAAAAGACCATCAAGTGCGCCATGTTCTATGCCGAGGCCATCATGCTGGTCGGCTTCCTGCTGTTCCAGTTCCTGCCCGACAAGCTGCTGGGCCTGTTCTCCGCCAGCGAGGCCATGCTGGCCATCGGCAAGCCTGCCCTGCGCATCATCTGCTTCCACTTCCTGCTGGCCGGCATGAGCATCATCCTGTCCTCCACCTTCCAGGCGCTGGGCAACGGCATGTTCAGCCTGATCATCTCGGTCTGCCGCCAGCTGGTGGTTCTGCTGCCCGCCGCCTGGCTGCTGAGTAAGACCGGCAACGTGAATATGGTGTGGTGGTCCTTCGTCATTGCAGAGCTGGTCAGTGTGACCCTGAGCTTTGTGTTCTTTGCCCGCCTGGACAAAAAGATCATCGAGCCCATGTACGACAACACTGCCGCTGCACAGTAAACCGTTTCAAAACCTGTCCGACACAAGAAAGGAACGTGACCTTTTATGGCAAATAAGTTGAAATGGAATCTGATCCTGATGAGCGTGCTCTACCTGGGGCTGGGCATCTTCCTGCTCATGCGGCCCTCCACCGCCCTCAACGTGGTCTGCTACGCCCTGGGCGGCGTGGTGCTGGTGTGCGCCGCCGTTCAGCTGGTGCGCTACTTTGCCGTGGAGCGCGGCATCTTCCAGAGCCAGCTCACCCTCATCTCGGGCATCATCTGCCTGGGCCTGGGCGCGTTCCTGATCCTCCGCAGCGACATCGTGGTGCGCATCCTGCCCATCGTGTTCGGCCTGTTCGTCATCTTCGACAGCCTGGGCCGCATCCAGAACGCTCTGGACCTGCGCCGCTGTGAGTACCCCAGCTGGAAGGGCTTCCTGCTGCTACCGGTGCTCAGCGTGGTGCTGGGCGTGGTGATGATCCTGAACCCCTTCGGCACCATGGAGACGCTGGTCATGGCCATTGGCATCATCCTCATCATCGAGGGTGCCATCAACCTGCTCAGTGCCCTGTACACCGTGCTGGCCATCCGCCGCTTTTCCAAGCTCCACCCCGAGACCCAGTCCATGCTGGAATCCCTGACCGGTCAGGATCTGAACGGCGACGGCGTGATCGCCCCGGACATCGCCCCTGCCGATGTGGAAGCCTCCGCCGTGGAGCTGGATCATGTGGATGAGAGCGCGGAAGTGGAGCAGGAAGAGGATTAAACTCCCTCCGTCATCGCTGCGCGATGCCACCTCCCT
>ENA-OQJX01000256-OQJX01000256.1-human-gut-metagenome-genome-assembly--contig:-NODE-256-length-32818-cov-8.135878_pt1 | contig 32818 bp, 32 predicted proteins | sample MGYA00242615_ERZ504782 | MGnify/ENA primary metagenome ERZ504782 (study PRJEB26092, sample SAMD00036354) | human gut metagenome | host: Homo sapiens | study: EMG produced TPA metagenomics assembly of... | reverse complement strand
CCGCCGAGCACCACGGTGAACGGACGCTCCGGGTTCTCGGTGGGCTCCTTGGAGCTCGGCCGTTGACCTCCTTCTCGACCAGCAGGCCTGCGGCGGCCGGCAGATCGGCGGCAACGTCGTAGTTGGAGCCTGAGCACGGTGGACCACACCGAAGCCGTCGGAGACGAAGGCCTCGCCGAGGGCGGCGATCTTCTTGGCGTAGGCGGCGCGCTCGGCGGCGTCCTTGGAGGTTTCCTCCGGGTTGAAGCGAACGTTCTCGAGCAGCACGACGTCGCCATCGTTCATGGCGGCGACCTTGGCCTGGGCGTCCTCACCGTAGGTGTCCTTGGCCAGCGGCACGTTGGTGCCCAGCAGCTCGCCGAGGCGGGCGGCAACCGGGGCCAGGCTCAGCTCAGGGACGACCTTGCTTCGGGCGGCCGAGGTGGGCCATGAGGATGACCTTGGCGCCTTCTTCGCGCAGGGTCTTGATGGTCGGCAGAGCGGCCTTGATTCGACCGTCATCGGTGATGGTGGTGCCGTCCAGCGGAACATTGAAATCAGCGCGAACCAGAACGCGCTTGCCCTTGAGATCTCCAAGGTCCTTGAGTGTCTTCATGAATATCCTTTCCTTGACGAATTTCACGTCAAAGTGGCCAATTTTGCCACTTTGCATATTACAGGCATTCCAGAACAAAACACCGCATTCGTCTGATGACTGAATGCGGTGTTTCGTAAGTCGTTGCATATGCTGGACGATCTTGACGGTTTGCCTCTTACCGTCCTTCGGCAGCCCGGGCCTTTTCGGTTTTCTCGGCGAGCTGAAGCAGTCGACGGATACGGCCTGCGATTGCATCCTTGGTGATCTGCGGTTCGGCAATCTTGCCGAGCTCCTCGAGGCTCTTGTCCACGTGGTCGATGCGCAGCTGGCCGGCCTGACGAAGATTGTCCGGAATGTTGTCGCCCAGCACCTCGAAGGCATGCTGCACCTTCTCGCTGGCCTCGGCGGCGGCTTTGGCGGACCTGCGCATATTGGCATCATCGAAGTTGGCCAGACGATTGGCCTTGCCGCGGGCTTCGCCGTCGGAACGCTTGCCGGTCCATTCGCGGGCGGAACGGGTGGCACCCATGAGCTTGAGCATGCGCTCGATGGCGTCGGGATCTTTGAGCGTCACGCGTTCGGAACTGCGCAGGGTGCGATGCTTGGCCTGAATGCCGAGACGACGGGCCACGCCGCACAGGGCCATGGCGGCCTCTTCGGTGGGGCAGGCGATTTCCAAGAAGCTCGCTTTACCGGGGTCGGACAGGAAGCCACGGGCCATGAAAGCGCCACGCCATGCGGCCTTGATCTGGGCGATGGAGCCGTTGACCACTTCGGCGGGAAGTCCGCGCACCTGCTGCTTGCGGCGGTCGACCAGACCGGTCTGCAGCGCAAGGGCCACCACGTTGCGGGTGACAAGCACCACATAGGTTTCCACCGGGCCATTCGGAGTCTGGCGGGTCAGGTGATTGACCTCTGCCTCATGACCGAATACGTTCTTCAGGGTGTTTTGAAGCCACTCGGCTGCATCCAATGAGGTAAATACGGCTTGAATCACATACGCGTTTTGCACAGGACGCAAACCACCGCCAAAACGAATCATGGCCGCTGCTTGGGCCTTGATCGCGGCAGGTGAGTCACCTTCAAAGGCAGCCAACTCGCTTTTAACATCGTCCAGAAGAGCCAAAGATCCAACCTCCTACAGTCCCGTTCTTCTCAATGCCTTAGGCGCCTCGGCCATCAAGCAGTCGGAAGCCATCGGCTTTCTGTGATACCTAATCTGGTGGACAACCGAACCCGTTTGATATATATTTTGGGCTTTGTTTTCTCGCAGTGTGGTCACTCAGGATGAGCGTCGATGGTGTTGTTCCCGTGCCGAAACGGTGACGTTCAGGCCGTGTGCGCGTAGTCGGCGAGCCAGTTCTTCGCTCATCGCGACCGATCGATGCTGGCCTCCGGTGCAACCTATGGCAATGGTCACAAAGTGCTTGTCTTCCTGGGCATATCCTTCGATGGCCGTTTCAATGGCGCGTTCATAGGAATCAAGGAATTCCTTGGCGCCTTTGCTGGACAGCACATAGTCGGCGACGGGTTTGTCGGCTCCGGTAAGCTCGCGCAGGCTGGGCACCCAGAATGGATTGGGCAGGAACCGGACATCTGCCACGAAATCGGCATCTATAGGCATGCCGTATTTGAATCCGAAGCTGAAGATGTGCACGGCCACGGTGGTGGGCCCGGATCCCAACATTGTCTCGTAGAGCTTGGTGGATAGCTGATGGATGCTCAAGGAACTGGTGTCGATGACCCAATCGGCCCGCTCTTTGAGATTATCCAGTAGATGGCGTTCCTCGAGAATGCCATCGATAAGACGGTTGCCGTGCTGCAATGGGTGCGGGCGGCGGACGGATTCGTATCGTTTGATAAGTATGTCGTTGCTGGCATCAAGGAAAAGGATGCGGGTTTTGACACCGAGATCATCCAAGTGGCCGAGCACGGCTGCCAGATCGTCAAAGTAGCTGCGGGAACGTACGTCAATGACTGCGGCGAGCTTGTGAATGCCGCTGTCTGACCCGGAGGTCGTCATCATATCGACAAGAGGAACCAGCAATTTAGGCGGCAGGTTGTCGACTACGTACCAGCCATATCCTCCACCGAATCGGCGGCACGGGAACGGCCTGCGCCGGACATGCCGGTGATGAGCAATACCTCGAATGCGTCGGCCGGATTGGGCTGATTATCCGCAGCGGCGGAATGGGTGTCGACCTGATTTTCCGAATCGTGGATGGAAGATGGCTGACTCATCACAATGCCTCCTCGAGCGCGTTGCGCATCGCGATTTCCAGATGATCGTCCTCGGTGGTGGTGCCTTGCAACCGCTTGTCGGCGTCGCTGGGCGGATCGTCGTCCCATATGCCGGTCATCAGCAGCACTTGGATAAGTGCCTGATACAGCAGCATTTCCTCGCCGCCAATGGCGCGGCCACCGTGGGCCCGCCATGCTTGCATGAGTTTGGTGGGACGTGGATTGTATACCACGTCCAGCAACAGGCCAGAATACGGTTCCGCGTGCGATTCGCTGTCTGTGTTGATGATATTCGCGATGCCGTTTGCCGCCAAACCGGGAATGGTATTGATGACATAGGTGGCGGTGCGTGCGGCGTTGAGCAGGGCCGACGTGTCGCTCAGTTCGATTTCGTCGTACGGGTTATGCGTGTTGACGAATTTTTCGGCCACGGGCTTCAATCCGGCGTTCTTACCGGGATGCCGTGCGGCGACGGTGATATGGCCGATCTCCGGCATCATGCAGCACGCAGCCAATGCCGAGGTGGCGGTGTTGCCGTTGCCGATGATGAGGCGGTGCCGGCGCGATCGCCCGCATGATGGTTGCCGAGCTCCCGGTTGATATGGTCGAAGGCGAGTTGGATGCCGATGACATCGGTGTTGTACAGTTTGATGGCCGGCTTTCCGTGAGGCCAGGCCGGATCATCGGTGATGTCATTCCAGTCGAACACCGCGGTGTTGGCCACCCTGAGTTCCTTGGCCCACAGGTTCTCCGGGGTGCCGTACGGCTGGATGGTGCGTTTCAGTGGCATGGTCAGGCTCAGGCCGGCCCAAGTGGAGTCAAGACCTTTGAGGAAAGCATCAAGGTCATCCTCCCCCACCTCGTGCTTGTCATACAGCCAATCATTGAGATTCAGCGACCGGTAGGCCGCGTTATGCAGTACCGGAGACAGAGAATGCGCAATCGGTTTGCCAAGTACTGCGCAGCGATGGTTGGCCATATCCCCTCCTTGAATATCTTCTCCCATGCTAGCCGACATCTTGTCGTGGTGTTGTCACGCTACGCAATCCGTAATCGAAAATTCATGCCGAGTGGCGGCACCGGCTCCGGGAAGGAGATTATCGCGACTGTGTATGGGAAACTGTCATGGGCTGTTGCCGCACTGGCTCCCCGCAGAAGGGGAGCTGTCGCGAAGTGACTGAGGGGAGGTCCCGAAGAGAATCAGCTGAGTCTGCCTACTCGTCATGCAACGCGGCATACAACGCCTCGGCCTTGGCGTGGCCAACACCTTTGACCTGCTCGAAGTCCTCGACGCTGGCCACACGCATGGCTTTGACCGAACCGAAATGATTGAGCAGCCGTTTTTGATAGCTCTCGCCAATACCCGGAATCTCATCGAGCGCACTGCGCAGCGCGCCTTTGCGGCGCTGCTGGCGATGGTAGGTGATCGCGAATCGATGCGATTCGTCACGTACGCGCTGCAGCAGGTACATGCCTTCGGACTGGCGTTTGAGGATGATCGGATAGTCATCATCCGGCACCCATACCTCTTCGAGGCGTTTGGCCAAGCCACAGACGGCCACATCATCCACGCCGCAATCCTTGAGAGCCTTGGCCGCGGCCATGACCTGCGGTTTGCCGCCATCGACCACCACGAGATTCGGCTTGTATGCAAAGTGATGACGATTCGTGTTCTGCTGGACCACAGACGAATCGGCAAATGATGAGGCATCGGTAATTGCTGCCGGCGTCGTACTGCTGGCGCCATTTGCATCGGATACGGATTGTTCCTGCTGTTGCTCAGCCTTGGCCGCGCGCTGCTCCGCGTCGATGCTCTCGCCGGAATCCCCGGCGATATTGCCATGCTTGAAACGTCGCGTCAGCGTCTCGTAGAGCGCGGAGAGATCGTCCACTGCTCCTTGCCCGTCCTTGCCGCGAATGGAAAAACGACGGTATTCGGATTTCTTGGCGATGGCGTCCTCGAACACCACCATGGAAGCCACCTGGAAGGCGCCACCCACGGTGTTCGAAATGTCGTAGCATTCGATGCGTAACGGCGCCTGGTTCAGGCCCAGTGCCTTAGCCACATCGTTCATGGCTTGGGTGCGTGCGCCCATATCCGAAATACGGCTCATCTTGCTGCGCTGCAACGCCTGGTTGGCGTTCTCGTTGGCGCGATCCATGAGCTGCTTCTTGTCGCCTCGGGAGGCCACACGAATGGTCACCGCTCCCCCGCGCTGGTCGGTCAGCCAGCTTTCGAGTTCCGCACGACGGGACGGTTCGATCGGCACGATGATTTCGCGCGGCACCGGCGCAATGGGTGCCAGCAGATCAGCACGCCCAGTGGTTTCCTGACGGGTATTGCGCTCGCGAGTGGCTTGGGCTCGGGCGATTGCGTTCGTGGCGGTGACGGTCTGCGTAGAGCCGATGGCCTCGCGACTGGTGGAGATGGTCGCAGCGCCACCAGTCGCGCTTCGCGTGCTAGCCCACGCCAGTGAGGGCACGGCTTCGTTTTCGCCCCCGCTGACGGGGGCTGACGACGAAGTCGACTGGGGGTGGTTGTCGCCAGCCGCGTCCGAATAGACCTGCACGATGAGGTCAGCCATAAGGTCGGCGTCGGCGATGTCTTCGACCCGTTCGACGCTCCAGTTGCGTTCGCCGCGAATCGAGCCGGCACGCACATAGAAGGCGTGCACGGAGGCTTCCAATTCGTCGCTGGCAAAGCCAAACACGTCGGCGTCCACGTCCTGATCGAAGACGACGGCGTTCTGCTGCACCACGGTCTCCAGCATCTGAATCTGATCGCGCAGACGGGCCGCCTTCTCGAATTCAAGCTCGGCGCTGGCCTCTTTCATGTCGCGGGTCAACTGCGCGATATACGGCCGTCCAAGGCGTCCGGTCATGACGCCAACAAGTTGTTCGCACAGCCGTCGATGTTCGTCCGCTTCAATCTGATTCACGCAGGGAGCCGAGCATTTGCCGATAGAGGCCAGCAGGCAGGGCCGTCCGGTCAGCTGAGCTTTATGAAATACATTCGTGGTGCAGGTACGTACCGGAAAGGTGCGCAGCAGCCGATCGAGGCTGTGCCTCAGCTCCCACACCTTGGCGTATGGGCCGAAGTAACGAGTATCGCGGCGTTTGCGCGACCGCGTGACCCACACGCGGGGAACCCGCTCCCCCGTGCTGACCGCCAGATACGGATAGGTCTTGTCGTCGCGGAACTGCACGTTGAACCGCGGATCGAACTCCTTGATCCACGTGTACTCAAGCGTCAACGATTCCAACTCAGTGGCAACAACCGTCCACTCCAGACTGCGTGCCGTAAGCACCATGGTCTGTGTGCGCGGATGCAGCAGATATAGTGGCTGGAAATAATTGGTAAGCCTATTGCGCAGGTTCTTGGCCTTGCTACATAAATGACGCGCCCTTCCCCATCGCGCCACTTATACACACCAGGCTTGGCCGGAATGTCCGAAGTCTTAGGTCGAAACAAATCACGAGAATCCCCCAGCAAAGGCGCCCCATTCGCATTCACCTTCGCCGCAGCTGCGCTTTCTTCGGCTCCTGCACTAGAGCTTTCCGGCATCAACGCCGCCGCAGTCTTGCGCCACTCGTCCGGACTATGCCGCTCGATATCGTTCGTCATAATCCTCCTCTCGCAAGTAGCAGCAGATAATTGATTCAGGATTGGGTGGGCTGGGGTGTGCGTTGCTGGACCGTAAAGACTTGGCCTGAGCAGCCCGGAGCGTGTCCAGCGACGCACACCCCAGCCCACCCAAGGTCAGCCGCAATTGAAAGGCTATAGCATCGGTTTCAGGAACTTGCCGGTCCAGGATTCGTCGCATTCGGCAACCTGCTCAGGAGTGCCCTGCGTAACGATGGTGCCGCCGCCGTCACCGCCTTCCGGACCAAGATCAATCAACCAATCGGCCTCCTTGATCACGTCCAGATTATGTTCGATGACAATAACCGTATTGCCCTTGTCCACCAGGGATTGCAGCACTTTGAGCAGCTTGTTTACATCTTCGAAGTGCAGACCGGTGGTCGGCTCGTCGAGGATGTACACGGTCTTGCCGTCGGAACGGCGTTGCAGTTCGGTGGCGAGTTTGACGCGCTGCGATTCACCGCCGGACAGGGTGGGCGCGGGCTGGCCGAGCCGGATGTATCCGAGGCCCACGTCCACCAAGGTCTTCAGATATCGGGAAATGCCGGTGTAGGCCTTGAAGAAGTTGGCTGCCTCTTCGATGGGCATATCGAGGATATCGGAAACGGTTTTGCCGTTGTACGTGACTTCGAGGGTTTCACGGTTGTATCGTTTGCCGTGGCAGGTCTCGCATTCCACGTAGACGTCCGGCAGGAAGTTCATTTCGATCTTCAGCGTGCCGTCGCCGTGGCAGGCTTCACAGCGGCCTCCCTTGACGTTGAAGCTGAATCGGCCGGGGCCGTAGCCGCGCACCTGTGCTTCGGGGGTTTTGGCGAAGAGTGCACGAATCTTGTCCACACGCCGGTATAGGTGGCTGGGTTGGAGCGTGGAGTGCGGCCGATCGGGTTCTGATCGACGTGGATCACTTTGCGCACCTGGTCGACGCCTTCGACGCGCGTATGCTTGCCGGGCACGATGCGTGCGCCGTTGAGCTTGTCGGCGAGCACCGGGTAGAGGATCGAGTTGACAAGCGAGGATTTGCCGGAGCCGGAGACACCGGTGACCACGGTGAGCACGCCGAGCGGGAAACTCACGTCGATGTTCTTGAGGTTGTTCTCACGTGCGCCTACGACCTTGAGCATCTGGGTCTTGCGCACCTTGCGGCGCTTGGCGGGCACGGCGATTTCGCGACGGTGGGCGATGTAGTCGCCGGTGATGGAACGCTTCGCTCGATGAGGTGCTTGGCTGGGCCGGAGTAGATGACTTCGCCGCCATGCTCGCCGGCTCCGGGGCCGATGTCGACCAGCCAGTCGGCCTGACGGATGGTGTCTTCATCGTGCTCGACCACGATCAGCGTATTGCCAAGGTCTCGCAGATGATGCAGGGTTTCGATGAGTCGTTCGTTGTCGCGCTGGTGCAGGCCGATGGAAGGCTCATCGAGCACGTACATGACGCCGACCAGACCGGAGCCAATCTGCGTGGCGAGTCGGATGCGCTGCGCTTCACCGCCGGACAGGGTGGCTGCCGCGCGTGAAAGGGTCAGATAGTCGAGTCCGACGTCATTGAGGAAGCCGAGGCGCGCCTTGATCTCTTTCAGGACTTCGCCAGCAATCATCTGTGCCGAGCCTTCGAGCTTGAGCCCGTTGACCCAGGCGAGCTCGCGCACGACGGGCATATCGCACACGTCGAAGATGGATTTGCCATCCACGGTGACCGCGAGCACTTCGGGCTTCAGGCGGCGGCCTTGGCAGACCTGGCAAGGTACCTCGCGCATGTAGGACTCGTAGTATTCGCGCATGGACTGCGAGTCGGTTTCGTCGTGGCGGCGCATCAGCGTGCGCACCACGCCCTCAAAGCCGGTGGAGTATTCGCGCAGGCGACCCCAACGGTTGCGGTAGGAGACGTTGACTTTGAAGTCATGGCCGTAGAGGATGTCGTGCTTGACGTCGGCCGGCAGATCCTTCCACGGGGTCTTCATAGAGAAGCCCATTTCCTTGGCCAGACCTTCAAGGATGTGGCCGTAGTACTGGGAGGTCATCTTGGTGCCGCTCCACGGCTCAATGACACCGTCGGCCAGGGATTTATCCGGGTCGGAGATCACGAGCTCCGGGTCGATTTCGAGTTTGAAGCCGAGACCGGTGCAGGCCGGGCAGGCGCCGTAGGGGGCGTTGAAGGAGAATGTGCGCGGTTCGACCTCATCGAGTTCGAGCACATGACCATTCGGACAGCTGCGGTGTTCGGAGAACGGGCGGCGGCGCGCGGGGCTGCCTTCCTCCTCGTCCACGAAGTCGATGACGATGCTGCCATTGGCGAGCTTCAGCGCGGTTTCCACCGAGTCGGTCAGGCGCTGTCGGATGCCGTCCTTGACCACAAGTCGGTCGACCACCACTTCGATGGTGTGCTTCTTCTGCTTGGTGAGTTTGATGTCGTCGGACAGCTGCTTCATTTCGCCGTCGATGAGCGCGCGGGCATAACCGTCGGAGCGCAGCAGTTCAAGCATATCCACGAACTCGCCTTTACGGCCCTTGACCACGGGCGCGAGAATCTGGAATCGCGTGCGTTCCGGGTAATCAAGCAGGGTGTCGACGATTTGCTGTGGGGTCTGGGAGGCGACTGGCTCGCCGCATTCGGGGCAGTGCGGGATGCCGGTGCGGGCGAATAGCAGTCGTAGGTAATCATAGATTTCGGTGATGGTGCCGACGGTCGAACGCGGGTTGCGGTTGGTGGTCTTCTGATCGATGGAGACGGCTGGGCTCAGGCCTTCGATGAAGTCGACGTCGGGCTTGTCCATCTGGCCTAGGAACTGGCGGGCGTAGGCGGACAGGGATTCGACGTACCGGCGCTGCCTTCGGCGAACAAGGTGTCGAACGCGAGCGATGATTTGCCGGAACCGGACAGGCCGGTGAACACGACCATGCGGTTGCGCGGAATCGCAAGATCCACGTTCTTCAGGTTGTGCTCTCGTGCGCCCTGAATGGTGATCTTGAGGTCGTTTGGGATGTGCGAGATGTCCGCTACCAGCGAACCGTCATGCTCGACGAGGGGCGCTTTTTTGATTTCGCGGCTCAGGAATGAGTCGCTGGTCATCACCTTTTCCACGATGACTTCGCCGTTCTTGCCCTTGCCGGTTTTCGCGCCCGCTCCGCCAGTTGCGCGCTTTGTGCCAGTCTGAGCTGCCGCCACAATCCCCGCCTTCCGTCTCGCTGTTTTCCACGTGCATCACACCGCACGTATCAAAGCCTGCCCCAAGAATACCCGAACACACGACCAAATTCGAACACATGTTCGATGGGTGTGTCCGGCGCGGCAGATGGCACAAAACGGAACATGGTGGTAGTAGTGGGATAAGCATCGGTACGTATATACGAGGAGAATGCCATGATCAATGAGGGATACAAGGCCATGCTTGGCGGCAAGTCCGTGATTCGCGAGCTGAGCGAGTATGCCACGAGCCGCGGTGCCGAAATCGGCTACCAGAATGTGTTCGATTACACCTTGGCAATCCCTCCGTGCCGGCCCCGAAATCCTTCGCCGACGCCATGATTGACCTCTATGAGAACGGCGACCCGGTGGCCATCCACGGCTACTCCCCCTCGCTCGGCATCCCGTCCTTCAAAGAGACGGTCGCTGAGAACCTCAACGAACGTTTCGGCATGGCATACACCGGCAACCACATCTTCCCGACCACGGGCGCGGCGGGCGCGCTGTCCCACGCGATGCGCGCGGTGACCAAGCCAGGCGACGAGATCATCACCTTCGCCCCCTACTTCCCCGAATACCAGCCGTATGTCAAGCACCGGCGCCAAGCTGACCATCGTGCCGGCCGACACCGAGAACTTCCAGATCAACTTCGAGGCGTTCGAGGCCGCGCTCAACCCGAACGTGCAGGCCGTGCTCATCAACACCCCGAACAACCCGTCCGGCGCGGTGTATTCAGCGGACACGCTCAAGCGCCTGGCCGCGATCCTGACCGCCAAGCAGACCGAATACGGCCACGACATCTTCCTGATCAGCGACGAACCGTACCGTGAGATTCTGTTCGACGGCGGTACCCAGCCCTATCCGGCCAGCTTCTACGCGAACACGCTAACCTGCTACTCCTGGTCGAAGTCACTGAGCCTGCCGGGCGAGCGCATCGGCTACGTGGCCGTTAACCCGGACGCGACCGACGCCGATCTGCTGGTGCCGATGATGGGCCAGATCTCGCGCGGCACCGGCCACAACTGCCCGCCGAGCTCGATTCAGCTGGGCGTGGCCAAGGTCATCGACCAGACCGCCGACCTCAACGTCTACGAGACGAACATGAACCTGCTCTACGATGCGCTGACCGGCATCGGCTTCGACGTGGTGCGCCCCAGCGGTACGTTCTACATCTTCCCCAAGGCGCTCGAGGACGACGCCGTGGCGTTCTGCATGAAAGCCAAAGGATACGACTTGATCCTCGTGCCGTCCGACAGCTTCGGCGTGCCCGGCTACTTCCGCATGGCCTACTGCATCGACACCGAGAAGGTCAAGCGTTCGATCCCCGTGTTCGAGAAGTTCGCCCACGAGGTGTATGGGCTCTGAGGGCTCAGACCGTTAGTTTCTTGAATCGTCCGGTGTCTTGAAGATGCCGGACGATTTTGTTATTCCGCGTGCATTATGGACACGAATGATTGAAGTCACTAATAACTTCGTGAAAAGGTATTGCCTTTGCGTGGAATCATCGTTAGATTGGCGAGAGAAAAATCTGTCAATCATATAAAACGGAAAACATTGTGACCGCACCGAACACGCCCGCCGAACGCTCGGTCCGCGCGCAAAGCTGTATATGTTGCTGGTGGCGAACCTCATGTTGTTCTTTCATGTGGGGCTTGCCACGCAAATCGTCATGGTCGTACTGTTTCTATTGCCGTTGCTGGCGGCCGCCCGCTGGCGCACTGCGCTGAATTTCGGCGTGACCTACGCTGTGCTTACCGCTCTGGGATTGCTTGACCTCGATACTTTGGGCCTGCCGTGGCTGCATGTGGTCTCCGCTCTGGCCGTGGGTGTCACGATGATGCTACCTTGCTTCATCACCGGTGCGCATGCGTTCACCACCACGTCCGCCAGCGCGTTCATCTGCGTGATGCGGCGTATGCGCTTGCCCGAAGCCGTGGTGATTCCTTGCGTGGTGGTCATCCGCTTCTTCCCCGACAGTCAGCTGTTGCGATTGATTTCGATGTCGGTGACGGTGAGGTTGGCCTCGTTGATCAGGTTGAAGAGGATGACTTCAGCCAGTGGACCGGGCTGCATGAAGGTGTGCTGCTTGTCTTCGGAAACGTAATCGTGGCTGTCGCGGTAGAAGGCGGTGTCGATGCCACCTGGATAGATGGCGACCACTTTGACGCTGGTGCCTTGTATGCGGCCTGCAGACTCTTGGTGTAGCCCTTCTCACCCCACTTGGTGGCGCAATACACGCTCTCGTTCGCATTGCCACGCGTGGCGGCGGTACTCATGATCTGGGCGATTTTCACGTCGCGTTCGCCGCAGACCTTGAGGGTTTCCACGGTCCACAGGATCATGCCTTTAAGACCCTTGAGGCATTTGTCAACGTCGGCGGCTTCGTAAGCGGTGGGTACTTTGAACGAGGGCTGACCGGCGTTGTTGATAAGCAGGTCGATGTGGCCAAGTGAGGCGATATCCGCCACGGATTCCTTGACGAACGCTTCATCCGTGATGTCGCCGATGTAGGCACGGTAGGAATCAGCGGGCCATTGTGCGATGAGCTCGGCCTGGCGTTCGGCGTTGAAATCGATGCCGGCTACGAGCCAGCCTTTGTCGATGAGCTGGCTGGCTAGTTCGTAGCCGAGGCCCAAGGCACTACCGGTGACGATGGCGATGCTCTTGCCTGTTGTGGTGGCCATGGCAGGTGACTCCTTTGCTTCTCGTTAGGTCACTCCACTCAGCGAGGGAGCCAAGATGGGACTATTCTTCGGCAACCAGATCCAAATAACTATCATTCCAGAGGTCTTCGTCGCCGTCAGGCATGAGCAGCACGCGCTCGGGGTTCAAAGCCTCGACGGCACCCTCATCGTGGGTGACGAGCACGATTGCTCCTCGTACTTGGCGATGGCCTTCAAGATCTCCTCGCGGGAGGCCGGATCAAGGTTGTTGGTGGGCTCGTCGAGTAGCAGCACATTGGCGCGCGAGGTGACCAGCGTGGCCAAGGCCAGACGGGTCTTCTCACCGCCGGATAGCACATGAGCCGCTTCATCGCGTCATCGCCGGAGAACAGGAACGAGCCGAGAATAGAACGGGCCTGTGTGTTGTCGAGCTCGGGAGCCACGTGTTGCAGGTTCTCTAATACAGTGGCGTTCAGATCCAACGTATCGTGCTCCTGCGCAAAGTAGCCGATTTTGCAGCCGTGACCGTATTCCACAGAACCGGTGTCCGGTTCCTCGATGTGGGCCAGTAGACGCAGCGTAGTGGTTTTACCGGCGCCGTTGTAGCCGAGAATCACCACACGTGAGCCCTTGTCAATAGCCAGATTCACGCCGGCGAACACGATATTGGAACCATACGCCTTGGAAATATCCTTGGCCATAATCGGCGTACGACCGCACGGTGCTGGCTCGGGGAAGCGAATATCCGCCACCTTCTCGGCCTTCTGCGCCTCCGAGGTGTTCTCCAGCAGTTTCTCGGCGCGGCGCATCATGTTCTGCGCGGCCACCGCCTTGGTGGCCTTGGCATGCAGACGAATGCCTTGCTTCATCAAGCGTTCGGCCTTCTTCTCCGCCACTTCACGCTCACGGCGGCGACGCTCCTCATCAACCACGCGCTGGTGCAGATAGGCCTTCCAGCTCAGTGAATACATGTCGATCTGGCCGAGTTGCGCGTCCAGATGCCACACCTTGTTCACCACTTCATCCAGCAATTCCGTGGAGTGGGAGATGACCAGGAAGCCGCCCTCGTACTTCTTCAGGTAGCCGCGCAGCCATTCGATGGAGTCCGCGTCCAAATGGTTGGTGGGCTCGTCGAGAATCAACGTATCGGCGTCGGAGAACAGGATTCGCGCTAGTTCGATACGACGGCGCTGACCGCCGGACAGGGTGCCAAGTTGCTGTTCCATGACCTCCTGCGGTAAGCCAAGCGAAGTCGCCATGGAAATCGCCTCGGACTGTGCCGCATAGCCACCGGCCTTGTCGAAGTCCTGCATGGCCTTGTCGTAACGGTTCATGGCCTTGGTCATCACGTCCGGATCCGGGTCGGTCATTTCCTTCTCGGCCTTGCGGATACGGTTGATGATGGTGGCGATGTCACGCGCGCTCATCATGCGGTCGAGCGCAGTCTGCGTGGGATCGGAAGCGTGCGTGTCCTGAGGCAGGTAGCCAAGCTTGCCGGAAACACGTACTTTGCCGGCGGTCGGCAGCATGTCGCCGGTGATCACACGGGTCAGCGTGGTCTTGCCGGCACCGTTGCGGCCCACCAGACCAATCTTGTCTCCCTTGGCCACATGGAAATTGGTGGGATGGAGCAGGGTGCGCGCGCCGATCTGAATCTCCAGACCCTGTGCCTCGATCGCCATGCTTCACCTGCTGCTTTCCGTATAGAGTCCTGTTAAACCAACAGACCATAGTAACGGAAGCCATGAAGAAGGTGGACGACAGCATGAATGTTCATGTTTGCTATCGGCGTGACTCGGCAAACGGGCTAAAATCAATGGTGTTCGTTCGTAAGCACCGCAAAGGGGTCTGCCATGGAATACGCCGATGACGTCGATCGCCGTGAACTGTTATTGCATAGTGCCTATGACTCCGGCACGGTGCGGGATATGGAACGTCCGCTGCTGGATAAGGGCGTGCCGCTGATGCGCATGGCCGCACAGGCCACAGCCATATTGCTGCCGGCATGCTGGATGACGAGGATCTGGCGCTCGAGGATACTTCCATCGTGCTGCTTGCCGGGGCCGGCGACAATGGCGGCGATGGGCTGTTCGCCGCCGCCGCTCTGGCGCAGGAGGGTGCCAAGGTTACTGCAATAGCCGTGGGCAAGTCGTTGCATGAGGCCGGATTCGCCGCATTCGTTCGCGCTGGCGGCAAAGTCTTGGTACTTGACCCGGCCGCCGAAATTTCCGGCTGTTCGTCCGGCTTCTCCGCTGGCGAGGCGGGCGAACGCCTGCAAACCGCGGTGTCTGTGGCTCAGCAGTCGCATCTCATTATCGATGCGATGACCGGCATCGGCATCGAAGGCGCATTGCGTGGAATCCCCGCAGCGTTGGCTTCCGCCTTAGGTCTTGACGGTGAGATCCCTGATGAGCCGGCTCTTCCCAACCGCGAATCGTCCGGTGACTTTCCGCTGGTGCTCGCGGTGGATACGCCGTCCGGCATCGGGGTCAACGACGGTTCATTGCCCGGCCCGTACATTCCCGCTACGGTCACGGCGACGTTTGGTGCGATGAAACCGTGCGCCGTGCTGCCTCCCGCAACGTTCTCGTGTGGTCGAATCGAGTTGGTCGATTTTGGATTCGATATTGACGAGCGTGAACCTGCGGTCGAAGTCGTGAACAACACCTTTGCCGCCGACTCGATTCGTCTTCCTCGTTTTGAGGATGGCAAGTATTCACGCGGCGTGGTCGGATTGGTCACTGGTTCGCAGTCCTATCCGGGTGCCGCGGTGCTGACATCCCGTGCGGCCGCACGCGCGAATACCGGCATGGTCCGCTATCTCGGACCGGAACGTGCCCAGAATATGGTGCTTGCCGCGCTGCCGGAAGCCGTGATCGGCAAGGGACATGTACAGTCCTGGGTCGTCGGCTCCGGTGTACCGGATGCCGATGCCGATAGTGCCGGCACGGATATGCAACGCGAAACCATAGCGGCCTTGCTCAAGCATTATGATGCGTCTGCTGAAGACGATGCCGGCAATGCTTATGACATGCCACCAATCGTGGTGGATGCCGGCGCACTTGACTTGTTGCCCGAACGTGTGCCAGGCAGGTAGTGATTACGCCTCACGCCGGCGAGATGGCCAAGTTGCTGAATCGGCTGGAAGCGCGGCAGGATGCGGCCGAACATGCTGAGCCGCGTGAACCTTACACCGTTGACGATGTGCAGATTCATCTGTTGGCTTGTGCTCTGCGTGCGCATGAGCTGACCGGTGCGACCGTGCTGCTGAAGGGCGCGGTGACCATTGTGGTGGACGAGGATCATGTCTATGTTTCTGGCAGCGCGCCGGCATGGCTGGCCGCCGCTGGTGCCGGTGATGTGCTGGCAGGTCTTACCGGTGCCTTGCTCGCCCAGCAGGATGCGTTGATTACCACAGCGGAGACTGTCGCCTCCGCGGCCTATCTGCATGGCATGGCCGCCGCAATCGCTTCGGAATCTGAGCAGCAGGGCTGGCAGGAACCGGAACTGGTGGGCCAGGGACATCATCAGCGCTTCATGACGCTCGGACACCCGATTGTAGCCGGTGACGTGATTCGCGCGATTCCCGAAGCCATCGCCGACGTAATTGCGTAGTTCTTGGCCTCGCCGAATAATATGACCTCCCTCTGATGAGGGAGGTGGGTCGGCGAAGCGAGATGGAGGGAGAGAAAAGCCTGGCAAAGGTTGAGCCAAGAATTAAACTCCATGTACCCCAATTTGGGCAATCAACCCGTACACTAATTACAGGAACCACTGAAGATAGCCCACAAACCAAGGAGCATCATGGCCAACTCCCCCATCACCGATGTGATTTTCGACTTCTGCGGCGTGCTGCTGGACTGGAATACCCGCGCATGCCTCGAAGGTAAGTTTCCCGACGACGTGGTGAACCGTATTTGTGCCAACGATGATCCATGTGGCTTTTTCCATTACGAGGATCGCATGGATGCCGGCGAGGACCTGGCCGATATCCTGCCCGACGTCCGTCGTGAACAAGGCGATGAGCTTGCCGCGATCTTTGAATATTACATCGCGCACTATGATGACGCGCTACCCCGCACGCTGCCGGGCATGGTCGAGTTGCTCGAAGATCTCAAGGCCCATGGCTACGGCGTGTGGGGGCTGACCAACTGGTCTCACGAGACGTTCCATCTGGCATTCGAAAAATTCCCGCGTCTCGAGGAACTGCTGCAGGGCACGGTGGTCTCCGGCGTGGAGAAAATGCACAAGCCCAACGCCGACATCTACGAGCTGGCTTTGAACCACTTTGCTTGACCGCCGGCAACTGCGTGTTCTTCGATGACACCGCCAAGAACATCGTCGGAGCCAACGAAGTCGGCATCCACGGACTTCTCTTCGAAAACGCGCTGCAGGCACGCGAATCCCTCGCCCAGCTCGGAGTACGGCTATAAACCCTTCTCCCGACTATCCCTCAGGCTATAAATAGACCTTATGACACTGCTGCAGCTGAAATACATCGTCAAAATCGTCGAATGCGGCTCGATGAACGAGGCATCCCACGCTCTGTACGTCTCCCAGCCGGCCCTGAGCTCGTCGGTCAAGGAACTGGAGAACGAGCTGGGCATCGAGATTTTCACCCGCTCCTCGCAGGGCATCGCCCTGACCGTGGACGGCGCGGAATTCCTGACCTACGCCCGTCAGGTGCTTGATCAGGCCGATCTGCTCGAAGAGCGTTACAAGCACGCCAAGCCGCGCAAGCAGCTGTGCCAGGTCTCCACCCAGCACTACATGTTCGCCGTCGAAGCGTTCGTGGAGATGATCAACTCCATCAAGTCCGACGAATACGAGTTCACCATCCGCGAGACCCGTACGCGCGACATCATCAACCAGGTCGCCAACATGCAGTCCGAAATCGGCATCATCTACCTGTCCGATTTCAACAAGGATGTGATCGGCAAGCTCCTGCGCGAGAAGCACCTCGAATTCCATCCGCTCTTCCGCGCGCCGCTGCACGTGTTCATCTCGCGCAACAACCCACTGGCCTCCAAGAAGGTCATCACCATGGAGGACCTCAAGCCATACCCGTTCATCCAGTACGAGCAGGGCGAGGAAGGCTCGTTCTACTTCTATGAGGAAGCGGTCTGGCCGGAGTACTCCCCCAAGCAAATCAACGTGACCGACCGCGCCACAATCCTGAACTTCATCATCGGCCTCAACGGCTACACAGTGTGCACCGGCATCGACAACGGCGACCTCAACAACGAGAAGATCGTCACCGTGCCGCTCGACACCGATGAGACGATGCTGGTCGGCTGGATCACCAACGAGCGCTCCAAGCTCTCCAAGGCCGCCGAAACCTACCTCACCAAGCTCAAGTCCGTAGTCGCCGATCACGGCTACAAACTCATTGATTAGGAGTAAGTAAAACAGGCATGGTCAGCAGTGAGATATACCGCGATTAAGCCAACCCCGCTGGGGAAATGGAAGTAAGAGCCGGACGCCTGAGTATCTCAGGGGCCGGCTCTTGCGCTATTGAGACTGACTGGCAAAACCAGTTTGATGGCCTCCGACTACTTGGCCGAGATTACCGACGTGGCGGCTGTCGCGGCGAAGCCTTTGAGCACTTCGATCATCACGTCGCGATCTTCGACATCAATGTTGCGGGCCGCGGCGAGCATAACCGGCAATGACTGTGTCAAATGCGAAGTGAGGTCGCCGAATGTGGCGTATCCGCCGGCCTCGAAGATCGCGAACAGGTTTTCGATGAACTTGCGGCGATGCTCGTCGTCGTATTTTGCCATCCATCCGTTGATCGTGCGTGCCAGGTATTGCGCGCTACTTGTCAGTCCATCAGCCTGTACGAATTGGCCATGATCGACTTGCCAGTGCAATGCGAAATGCTGCATGATGCTGGCTCCATCGCTGCTGACCACCGTATAGCCGTCTTCCACATGCTCACGAGTCTCAAACAGCATGCCGATAATCGACGAGCCCGGTACCGATTTATGGATCTTCGACGCAATGCGTACGTACCCGTCTTCATCGAAGAACGCCTCATCGAATCCAGGTCCATCGTGCGAATATACGACCGCGATACGTTCCTGAATCTCGCTAGGCACATTGGCCGCCGCATACACCGCCAGATTGCCGCCTTTGGAATGGCCGCCGACCATAATCGGCCCGGCCCAATGGTCAGCCAGCTCGGTCAGATAACATGCGGCGGCCTCCTGCGAGGCGACCGGGCGGCGGAACGCCATCATGAAGTCCTCCTTCCACCCGACGATCGAGCTGTCGGTACCGCGAAAAGCCACATAGAGCGTGCCGTTACCCAGTTCGAACACGCAGGCCGAGAACTGCTTGGTGGTTTCGGCATCGAATTCGTCCACGTATGCACCTACGCGTAGGTTCCTCCAACGTGGGCTCTCGCTCATCGCACGTAACAGATCGACGTTCATCGAAGGCGACCACATCTTGCCGAACATGTCGTCATAGCATTCGGCACGCAGCAAATCGTGAATCGGAACCGTGACGATCATGCCGTCGGCGGTCTCTGCATTCTCGTGATAGCGCGGCACGTTATCCGGCATGCGCGCATAGGCCAACTGGGACAAAGCGAGGCTGTCCGCCTCGGTGAACGGCAGTTCGGCGAAAGCGTCGAAATGTTGCCGAATATCGTCGGTGATGTTCCCCATAGCGGCCTTCCTTGTTCGAATGCAACGAACCCACGGTAATTCTACGCCGCGCGGGTTTTCATCACAGGCGACCCGGTTCCGGAGTTTAGAACCCTATCTCGCTTTCGAGGGGCTGATTTGGCCTTCTGGAGACATCTATCTTCGTTCAAGGGCTGTTCATCCGTCATATCCGAGTATGAGCGGCATCACACCAACGTCATTCCGCCATTTCATGCTGCTTCTACTTGGGCATCAGCCCCTCGAAACGGAAGTAGACCTCTGGAAACCACGACATCAGCCCCTCGAAACGGAGATAGCATCAATTTAGGCCCAGATTGCCCGTTACAGCATCGGGTAATACTTGCGTGATCGATTTTGGCGGCGATATCACGTAATTCGGCAGCATCTCGGCGGTCTTCTTCATTACCTTGCGACAACTTGTTCGCTTTGCTGTCCAGATGATGCTCGATACCGAAGTAACTGCATATCCCCACGAGCGCAAACAGCCCTATACCAACTAACCAGTTCATAGCACACTCCTTGCCAAAGCTTTTGCCTTAATATGGTGCTGCTGTTCATGAATCGTAATAAAAAAGCGGGATCGCAAGCCCGCTTTTGGTTTTAGATTGAAGACGATCAGGCGCCGTATTCTTCGAGGTAGGCGGCGGCGCGCTGCTGGATGTCGTGGCTGAGCAGCGGGGTGCTGTCGGCGTTCTTCATCTTGGCGGCGGCGTCGAAGATCTCACGTACGTTGGCGATGGCAAGCACCGGGAAACCGAACTCGGCTTCCACGGCCTTGACGGCGGACAAGTCGGAGTCCTTGGTCTTCTCCATGCGATCCACGGAAAGTACCAGACCCACGACTTCCACGTTCGCCTCGGCCTTGAGCTTGGGGATGACTTCGCGCACGGCGGTGCCGGCGGTCATCACGTCGTCAACGAGCAGTACCTTCATGCCGTCGGTCAGCGGGGTGCCGACCATCCAGCCGCCGTCGCCGTGGTCCTTCTTCTCCTTGCGGTCGAACGTGTAGCCGACGGTCATGTTGTGGCCGGCGGTCAGTGCGATCGCAGTGGATACAGCCAGCGGAATGCCCTTGTAGGCGGGGCCGAACACGGTGTCGATGTTGCGGGGAATCGTGTTGTGCACGATGGCCTGGCTGATCTTCTCGGCGTAGAACGCGCCGAGCGTGGCGATCTTCTTGCCGTCGTCGAACGCGCCGGCGTTGATGAAGTACGGGCTCTTACGGCCGGACTTCAGTGTGAAGTCGCCGAACTTCAACGCATTGGATTCCAGCAGGAATTCCGTGAAACGATGTGCGAGTGTTTCTGCCATGATTTACCTCCAGGTCTGTCCTGCGGCCAGTTTAGCAGCGAGTTCGGGACGGCTGTCCAGCAGGTCGTCCAGTTCGCGGGCGACGCGCAGCGGGGCTACCGGGTCGAAGAGCGCGGCCGCGCCCACTTCGACGGCGTTCGCGCCGGCGTACAGGTATTCGAGCGCCTTTTCGCCGCTGTCGATGCCGCCGAGTCCGATGATCGGAATGTCCGGCAGCACGGTGCGTGTGTGGTATACGGCGGCCAGGCCGATCGGCAATACGGCCGGACCGGATACGCCGCCGGTGACGTTGGCGATGATCGGCTCGCCGTTACGAATGTTGATGCGCATGCCTTTGAGCGTGTTGATCATGCTCAGGGCGTCGGCGCCATGTTCCACGGCCGCACGGGCCGGCACGGTGATGTCGGTGACGTTCGGCGTAAGTTTGACGATCATCGGCTTGTCGGTCAATGGGCGCAGACGGTCCATCAGATTGGCGAGGGCCACCGGTCGGCGCCTACGCTCATGCCGCCGGCGGAGACGTTCGGGCAGCTGACGTTGATTTCCAGCATGTCCGCGTCGGAGTCGGCGAGCTTTTCCACCACTTCGGCATAGTCGTCGTCACAATGTCCGGCGACGTTGGAGATGACGAATGCGCCGCGGCCTTGAGCTTGGGCAGATCTTCGGCCAAATAGTGGTCGACGCCGGGATTCTGCAGGCCCACGGCGTTGATGTTCGCGGCCGGCGATTCGGCGGTGCGCGGCGAGGGGTTGCCTTCCCACGGCACGGGCGATGCACCCTTGGTACATACGGCGCCGAGCTGGCTGACATCGTAGAACCAGCGGACGGCGGCGTACTGGAATGTGCCGGAGGCGGTGCCGACCGGGTTCTTCCATTCCAGACCGGCCACCTTAGTGTGGTGCTTCCACACGTGGGGTTCGTACAGGTTGATGTGGTTGTCGTTGCCCTGCGCGGACTGGTTGTTTGCGCTCATCGTCACTCCCCCCATCCGAGCTGTTCGCGGGTGAATACCGGGCCGTCGGAGCAGACTTTGAGTCGGCCGTCCACAGTGTCGATGGTGCACAGCACGCAGGTGCCGTAGCCGCAGCCCATGCGCTGTTCCATGCTCAGCTGCGCGGGGATGTCGCGTTCGGCGGCCCATGCGGCCACGGCTTTCATCATCGGCAGCGGTCCACAGGACAGGATGATCGGTTTGCGATCGTAGGCTTTCAAATCGTCGTCCTGTTCGAGCTTGTTGAGCAGGTCGACTACGTTGCCTTCGGCGTCATCGATGCTCCACGACCAGTCCGCGTACCGGGAAACGTATTCCTCGGCGAAGTGGTCGTTGCGATAGCCGAAGACGGCGGTGGCGAAGGAGGCGTCGTGCTCGGCGAGCCTCTGCGCGGCGTAGATCAGTGGTGGTACGCCAAGACCGCCGCCGACGAGGATGTAGTTGGCGTCTTCCTTGAGGTTGAAGCCGCGGCCGAGCGGGCCGAGCACGTCCACGGTGTCGTCGGCCTGCAGCTGTGCCAGCTGTTCGGTGCCGTGACCCACTACGGCGAAGATCACGCTAACCTCATCACCGTTGACCTCGCTGACACCGAACGGACGCGGCATGAGCATGAAGTCGTCGTGCGTGAACAGGTTGACGAACTGGGCGGGCTTGGCGTGGGAGACGATGAACGGGTCGCGGAATGTCAATCGCATCACGCGGTCGGTCAGTTCCGCAACCTGTGTGATTTCAACGTTGTGACGCGGCGGGAAGAATCCGGCCGCAGTCGCCTCCGCAACCACATCATGAGTGGGGGTGAAAGTTGTCATGTTGTTCCTATTCAGCATCTGCATTGCTCCCGCTGGCGGGAGCTGGCTCGAGAAGCGAGACTGAGGGTGGTTTTCTATGGCCACGACTGGCCACCCCCAGTCGCTTTGCCGACAGCCCCCGCCAGCGGGGGGCGGGAGTACACTCGTCTACTTACCGGTATACGGCAACCCGCAGATTATCGCGCATGTCGAGTGCCGCCTGGCGTGCGCTGTCCGCCACCAAGCCAAGCGCCTCGTCGGCGGTCATGGATTCGGAGTATTTGCCGCTCTTCTTCCACGCGCCGATGATGCCGCGCGACGAGTTGACGATGGCGCCGCTGCCCTGCTCATCGAACATGCCGGCCACATCCGCGGCAGTACCGCCTTGAGCGCCGTAGCCCGGCACGAGGAAGAACGTGTGTGGCATGCGCGCGCGCAGTGCCTTGCCTTCTTCCGGATGTGTGGCGCCGACCACCGCGCCCACACGGGAGTAGCCGTGGTCGCCAATGGTCTCGGCACCCCAGCCTTCCACCAGATCGGCCACATGTTCGTAGACTTTCGTGCCGTCGGCCAGATCAAGCATCTGCAGTTCGCTGGAGGACGGGTTGGAGGTGCGCACGAGCACGAAGATGTCCTTGTCCGCTTCGGTGGCGGCCTCGACGAACGGGGTGATGCCGTCGGTGCCGAGATACGGGTTGACGGTCACCGCGTCCTCATGCCACGGGTCGAAATCGCCCACGCCGTTCAGGTGATGGGCGTAGGCGGCCGCGGTGGAGCCGATGTCGCCACGCTTGATGTCACCGAGTACGTAGAGGCCTTGCTGGGTCGCATATTCGCAGGTCATTGTGTAGATGTCCACGCCGGCCGGGCCAAGCGCCTCATACATGGCGATCTGTGGTTTGACGGCGGGCACGATATCGGCGATGGCGTCGATAATCGTGCGGTTGTATTCGAAGTAGGCGACGGCCAGCTGAGCGGATTCGAGCTCTTCCGGAGATTCCACGGAATCGCGTACCTCGTCGGCAAAGCTCGCCACGACCTGCGGCGGCACCAACGCTCGGTGGGATCAAGGCCCACGACGCTGGGGTTCTGGGTGTTGTCGATAGCTTCGATTAGGCGATCCATGTTGCTCCTTGTGTTGTCTACAAACGGCTGAACATCAGCTTGGAGCCGATGATTGTGGCGAGGGGACGTCCGGTGACCTGCCAGCGCCGAAGGGGGTGTTACGAGCCTTGGAGTGGAACTGCTCGGGATCCACGGTCCATTCCTCGGCGGTGTCAAGAACCACGAGGTCGACCGCATCGGCATCGTCCACATGACTGAAATCAAGCAGCCGGTTGACGCCTTCACGCTGCGAAGCCCCGGATTCGGCGGCGTCGGCCACCTGCTCCCCCGCAATCACACCATCCGGGTCTTCACCGGTAGGCGCGGGTTCCGCATAGTCTTCGACCAGCGCAGCCACATCGGTCGGTGCATGGCCCATGAGTTCGGCCGGCCCCACGGACATGAGCTCAATCAAACGCTCATCAGAGATGAAGCCGCCGTCCACCAGCACCTTGTGGCACACGCCGTACGCGCATTCAAGGCCGATGATGCCATTGGGCGCTTCAAGGAATCCGAGTTCCTTCTCTTCCAACGTATGCGGCGCATGATCGGTGGCCAGCAGGTCAACCGTGCCGTCCGCGATGGCCGCGATGGTGGCCTTGCGATCCGCTTCAGAGCGCAGCGGCGGGTTCATCTTGGCCAACGTGCCGTACTTGAGCAACGCCTCATCGCTCAATGCCAGATAATGCGGCGCGGTTTCGCAAGTGATCGGCAGTCCTTCAGCCTTGGCCTTGCGAATAGCTTCAAACGAAATCGCGGTGCTCACATGCTGGAAGTGCACGTGGACACCGGTGCGGCGGGCCGCTTCGATGTCACGAGCCACGATCTTGAGTTCGGTGTCTTCCGGAATGCCGGGTACGCCAAGTTCGCGGGAAACCGGTCCCTCGTTGACGGCACCCGTATCGTGATGCTCGCAATGTTCAATCAGATACAGATCGGAAGTCTTGACGTTCTCCAGCACCTGATCGAGAATCTCCGGGGTCACAGCAGAACCGTCATCGCTTACTGCGGTGACAGGGTGGGCCAGCATGGCTGGTGTCTTGGCGTCATCCTCAAAGCCGGGCACATACTTCAGCCAATCGGCAACATCGCTTGCCTCGTGACCGGCACGATCCTTGGACGCGCACACGCACAGGTCGTAACGGACCGGCAGCTTCACATTATGCGCGGCATCGTACTGCTGCAGGAAGTCGATGACGTTGTCGAAGCCGGCGTCCAGAACCTCCTTCGCGCCGGAAGCGGAAGCATCGGTAACGGTCTGGCCGTCCAATGCCGGCAACGTGTTCGGCATGATGAGTACGTTCGTGTATCCGCCGGACGCCGACGCACGGCAACCGGAGACCATCGATTCCTTGTATGTCTGGCCGGGGTCGCGGAAGTGGACGTGCGGATCCTCAAAACCAGGGGCCAGAGTCAGACCGGTGGCATCGATATCGGCGCCATCAACCACGGAGGAAGTGTCGGCGAAGTAGGCGTCAGCGGTCCCGGGCACCACGAGGTCAATGATCTCGCCGGTGTTCCAGACCTTGATGTTGCGTAGGGTTATGCTCACAGTTTGGCTTCCTCGTCGCAGTAGTCGCAGCGGTATTCGAGTCGTTCGGAGTGCACGAGGTGGAACATCTGCTTGATGCCAGGCTCGGTGGTGGTCACGCAGCGCGGGTTCACACAGGAGATCACTCCCACGATATGTTCGGGCAGGTTCGGCTGTTTCTTTTCGACGATCTTGCCACCGCGCACCACATCCACGGTGGCCTGACGGGCCACGAAGCCGAGCACGTCGAGGTCGATGTCTTTGTCATCTTCGATTTTGATGATGTCCTTGGAACCGTAGCGCTTGGAGTCGGCGTTCATGATGAGTGCCAGCTTGGTTTTGGATGGGTCGATCTTCAGATAGTCGAGAACCTTGAGCGAGGTGCCAGCCGGCACGTGATCGATGATGATACCGTTCTGGATGCTGGTGACTTCCATCAGGCCTGAACCTCCTTGGGGTTGAGCGGTTCGTATCCGGGCAGTTCGTCGCCCACCACGGTGCTTTCGAGGGCCATGCGCACGAGCATGCCGTTCTTGACCTGCTCGAAGTAGGCGGCACGCGGATCATCGTCCACGTCCACGGCGATTTCGTTGACGCGCGGCAGCGGGTGAAGCACGGCCATGGACGGCTTGGCGAGCCGCAGCTTCTCTTCGTCGAGAATGTAGGTATCGCGCAGACGCAGGTAGTCGTCTTCGTTGAAGAAGCGTTCCTTTTGCACGCGGGTCATGTACAGCACGTCGAGGTCGCCCATCACGGAGGCCAGGTCACGCACTTCCACATAGGAACAGCTTGGCGTAGCGTTGATGCGGTCGATCACATACTGCGGAGTCTTGAGCTCGTCCGGGCTGATGAGCACGAAGCGCACGTTACCGAAGCGGCACAGGGTCTCAATCAGGGAGTGCACGGTACGGCCGAAGGTCAGGTCGCCGCACAGACCCACGGTCAGGTCGGTGATGCGGCCAAAGCGCGACTGTAGCGTGGCCAGGTCGGCCAGCGTCTGGGTGGGGTGCATATGACCGCCGTCGCCGGCGTTGATCACCGGCACGGAGGCGGCGCGGGAGGCCACCAAAGCGGCGCCTTCCTTCGGATGGCGGATGGCCACCACGTCCACATAGTTGGACACGGTCTTCAAGGTGTCGGCAATGGACTCACCCTTGGTCACAGAGGCCAGCTGCGCGCCGGCGAAGCCGATGACCTTGCCGCCGAGACGCAGCATTGCGGTCTCGAAGCTCAAACGGGTGCGGGTGGAGGGCTCATAGAACAATGTGGCGAGCACGCGTCCGTCACAAGCGTGAGCCACTTCCTTACGATGGCCGTCAATATATGCGGCCTTATGCAGAATATCGAGGATCTGGTTTGTTGACAGGCCGTCCAGCGTCACAACGCTTTTGCCGACCATGGGTGTTTCTTCAGACAAGGCTCACCTTTTCGCTCGTGGTTTCAGGTGGCCACTCTTGTGTGACTAATTTAACTTACGCCATTTTTCGGACAGCCGCGTTCACGGAGTGTTCACCCTTGGGAACAATGAATTACTGAATTTCGTGGTGAAGCATGCAGAAAAAACTATTCATTAGGTCGATTTGCCGTTCATTAGGTCAGTGTTTCACTTCATACGGTGTTGGAATGGCGCCATTCCAACACCGCTCTACAGAAGTAACCGACCTAATGAACGGCAAATCGACCTAATGAATGTGAAGCTTGTGGCGTTCACCGCTGTGCAAGGCGTCGATTATACTCCAATCGCGGTGCCAGCACATGCATACGCGTACCGCCGCTCTGGGCATCTTCGTCAACCTGACCGTAGAACAGCCTCTGGCAGACGTCACGGCACTTGCGCATCACGGCCAAAAGGTCGTTCTCGAAATGCTGGCCGCGGTGGGCGCCGTAGCCGAGGTAGACGGCGATGCCGCCCAGCGAATAGATGTCATCAGGCAGAATATCGGCCTGGTTGGCGCGCCCGCTCCACAGATAGTTGCCGTTGCGGGCCGCGGTGCACAACGTCCATGCCTTGCGCAGCTGAATCGCGTCGATAGCGCTGATAAGCTTCTTGGATTCCAGCACGTCCAATGCCTCCAACGTGCCGTTGACGCGCAGATCCTTGATATCGCCGGCGTGCTGGAGCTGCATGAGCTGCACGGTCCATTCCACGTCAGACAAGCCGCCCTTGCCGAGCTTCAGATGACGTTCTCGACGCACGCCGCGCGGCAGACGCTCGGCCTCCATACGGGCCTTGAGCTTGCGGATGTTCTGCAATTCGGCCTCGGTCAGCTCCGTGGTCGGGTAGCGCAGCGGGTCGGCGATGTTGATCAGGAAGTCTCGCGCCAGTTCGGCGTCGCCGGCTGCGTACCGGGCGCGCAGCAGCGCCTGGCGCTCCCAGGTCGAAGCCCAGGATTCGTAGTATTCCTCGCAGGAGGCGTAGGAGCGTACGAGCGGACCGTTCTTGCCTTCCGGGCGCAGGTCCAGGTCGAGTTCGATCTTGGGCTCCAGCGTCGTCGGGCCTTGCAGAATGTTGCGCAGGTCTTCCACGACCTTTTTGGCGAAAGCGTTGGCTTGGCCGTCGTCGGCGTCGTCTGCCGGACGGTAGATGAGGATGGCATCCGCATCGGAGCTGAAGTTCACTTCGCGCCCGCCGTAACGGCCCATGGCGATGACGGTGATGCCGGCCGGCGCGGTTTCGACGCCGAACGCGGCGATCTGGTGGCGCACGGCCCAGGTCAGGGAGGCGTCGATGATCGCGTCGTACACGTCGGTCATGGCTTTGAGGCTGTCGGAATCGCTGATTACGCCGCTCATCCAGGACAGGCCGATGCGTTCGATTTCGTGGCGGCGCATGGCGCGCATGGAGGTGGCGAACTCATTGATGTTCGAGCCGAAGCGTTCCAGCGCCGAACCGGTCTGCACGTCCAAGGCCTCGCGCGTGCGGGCCTGCAGATTGTCGTCGTCGCCAAGCCAACTGATCGATTCGACCGACTTGTTGAGCGCGTCGCCCAGGAATCGCGAGTTGGACAGGATGTGGCACAGGCGCTGGGCGGCGGAGGTGGAGTCGCGCAGGAAGCCGAGGTAGCCGGATTCGGTGCCGAAGTTCTCCTCCAGTTTGCGCCAGTTGAGCAGGCCCATGTCCGGGTTCTGGCCCTCTCCCAACCACTGCAAGACGGCGGGCAGGATGATGCGGTTGATTTTGGCCGCGCGCCCCACGCCGGCGGTGAGCGCCTGCACGTGGCGGATGGCGGCGTCCGGGTCGCCGAAGCCGATGGATTCGAATCGCTCCTGTGCTGCCTCGACGCTCAGGACGATCTGGTCGTTCTCCATCTGGGCATTGACCGGCAGCATCGGGCGATAGTAGATGTCGAGGTGCAAGTGGCGCACTTCGCGGCGGGTGTCGTCATACTTGTCGACGAGTTCTTCCGGGTGCAGGCCGAATGCGCGGGCGAGTCGGCGCAGCTCCTGGTTCTGGTTGAACTCGTCCACGTCGATGTCGCGCTTCTTTTCGAGGCCTCCGACCGAGGCCCGGCCGAGGTCCGGGAACAGGTGCGTGCGCTTCAGGGACCAGATCTGCTGGCGATGTTCCATCACGCGCTCGAAGCGGTAGTCCTGGGACATGCGCACGGCCTGTTTGCGCGAGACATAGCCGCCTTCGGACAGGCGCTGCAGCGAGTCGAGCGTGTTGCTGCAGCGCAGCGATTCGTCGGTGCGGCCGTGTACGAGCTGGAGCATCTGCACGGTGAATTCCACATCGCGCAGGCCGCCGCGGCCGAGCTTAATCTCGCGGTCCTTCAGGGGTGCGGGAATCAAATCCTCCACGCGCTTGCGCATTTTCTGGCAGTCGTAGACGAAGTTCTTGCGCTTGGACGCGCTCCACACGAACGGCCGGGTCATGTCCATGTAGGCCTGGCCGAGGTCGGGGTCGCCGGCCACCGGGCGGGCCTTGAGCAGCGCTTGGAACTCCCAGTTCTCGGCCCACTGCTCGTAATAGTTCTTGTGCGAGGAGAGCACGCGCACCAGCGCGCCGTCCTTGCCTTCCGGGCGCAGGCCGCCGTCGATCTGCCACAGCGGCTGCTCGGCCACGCCCATGATGGCGGACTGGCAGACGCGCTGCAGCATGATGCCCATCTTGGTGCCCACGCGAATCAGCGTCTGATGGTCCACGTCCTTGTCGACCGGTTCGACCACGTAGATGAGGTCCACGTCGGAAACGTAGTTCAGTTCCTGTGCGCCGAGTTTGCCCATGCCGATGATGGTGAAGCGCACATGCTCGCTGCCCTCGGTTTCGTGACGGGCGATGGCCAGCGCGCCTTCGAGTGCCGCGTCCGCGAGGTCGGACAGTTCGCGGCTGATGGTCGGTTGGATGGAGGTCGGGTCGTCCGCCACGGCATCCTGGGCGATGATGGCGGCCAGTTGGTTCCGGTAGCTGGAACGCAAGGCCGTGGCCGCTTCGGCCAGATCCTTGGAGGCGACGGGCATGGCCGGTTCGTCCGGGTCCGCGCCGACCGCCTTGAGCAGACGTGCACGGCGTTGCGCGTGATTGAACAGATGGCTGTTGCAGTTGTCGACTGCTGCGGCCTCCACAAGCTGCGGCTTGAAGCGCATGAACTTGCCCATCGCGTCGGAAACGCCGAGCACCGTGACCAGACGCTTCAGGGCGTTGTTGTCGGGGATGACGTGTTTCAGATCGCGCTGGCTGGATTGCATCGCGTTGACGATATCCACGAAATTGCTCAATGCCACATCGGGGTCGCAGGCGTGGGCCAGCACGCTCAGCAGTTCGGCGCATCGCTCATCGGGAATGTCGTCCGCCTTGAGCTGGTCGAACAAGATGCGGGCCTTGTCGAGGTCTTGCAGACCTGCCCTGATGAGGTCCATGGAGCTGGGTTTGAACATCGACGATTCCATAAGATTCCACTATATACGCTCATGCCCTTCCGAATGGGGCATGAGCCGGGAAGGAGTCATCGAGCGACGCTGATGAGCTCCGAGGAATCCATATCGTAATCGGCCATGGCGTAGGAACGGATGGCGGGGTCATCATAGGTGTTCATGTAATAGGTGTTGGTCTTGGACGAATATCCGCTGGTGAACAGCGTGCGTTCGAACTGGCCGTCGCCCATCTTCGCCATGCCGTCCACCATCTGCACGGAGCCGAGGGTGTGGAACAGACGCGACACATTGGCGGCTTCATCGTTCTGCTGCGGGTAATGCGCGTTGGTGTAGGCCACACGAACGAAGCGCGACGGGGAGCTCACGTCGCCCGGGATGCCATGCATGCCCACACCCGCACCCCAGGCGGTCAAGGAGGCCTTGCCCCATGAAGTCGGTTCAGCCATCTCGTTGCTGACGCACATGTAGTTGCGCAGATTTTCCATATGGAAGTCGAACGTCGGCTGATTGGTCAGCACATCGACGTCATCATGATGCACGTGCATGCCATCGGCCATCTGCTCGACGACGATGCTGCGCTTGCCGTCGCCGATGAACCAGTGCAACAGAGACTCCTGCTGTCCCGGCACGATCTGGGAGACGAGCGTCACGTTCCTGAGCGCCTCCTCGACCTCGTCGACGGAGTCGAAATTGCGTGCCACCCACAGCGGAAATTCGAACGTGGCGACGTTTTCCGTGCCTTCGACCGGTTCGTGGACGAACGAGGCGTAGCCGGGGAAATTCAAGCCGGCGATGGCCAGACCATGTTCATTGGCGCAGTCGAAATACATCGGCCTATCGGCCATGACCACGCCCACGCCGATCACCGCGTTCGGCTTCGCCTTGCCGCCCGCACCGAACACCGTGTCATAGTGGTAGCCGCGCGGAGTGACCAGGATGGTCTCCCCATATGAGAAACTCCAGTCGAGATTACGGCCGAAATAGGTGTTGCCCTCATCATCGGAGAAACGGACACCAGTGCACATAACGGACTTCCTTCCATCGCTTTGGTTGCTTGCACGTTCATGATATCCATCGGCCGCTGGGGGAACTCTGGGTTTCGCCAGCAGATTAACGTCGCGGCGCGACGCATGGAGATGCGCCGCGCGCGATATGCGTCAACCTTGCGTACCGAGGAACAACGGTTCCGTATTGCGCCAGATACGGCGCGTGGTGGCGGGGTGGTTCATCGAATACAGGTGGACGCCGTCCACGCCGTGGGCCACGAGGTCAGCGATCTGCTCGGAAGCGTAGAGGATGCCGGCGGTACGCAGGGACTGGATGTCGTCCTCCCACTTGTTCAGCAGGGTGTTGAGCTTGTCCGGGATGCGCGAGGCGTTGCGCTCAGCCATGCGACGCACGGACTTGGCGCCACGCACCGGCATGATGCCCGCCTCGATCGGCACGGTGATGCCGGCGACGCGCGCCTTGTCGAGGAAACGGTAGAAGTCCTCATTGTCGTAGAACAACTGGGAAATCAGATGCGTGGCTCCGGCATCGACCTTAACCTTGAGGTTCTCGATATCCTGGTCGATGGTGTCGGCCTGGTAATGGCCTTCTGGGTAGCAGGCGCCGAACACCTTGAGATCCGGCTTCACGGAGCGGATGTAGGATACGAGGTCGCTGGCGTGGTTGAATTCGCCGACCGCCTGCTCACCGTCGATGTAATCGCCGCGCAGGGCGAGCACGGCGCTCACGCCGGCTTCTTCGAACATGTCAAGCGCTTCGTCGATCTTGGCCTTGTCGGAGTACAGGGCGGTGAGGTGGGCGACTGCTGGTATGCCGTATTCCTTGCTGATCGTATGGGCGATGCGTGCGGTGGCGGTGCGGTCGGAGTGGGAGCCATGGCCGTAGGTCACGGAAATGAAGTCGGGGTTCAGGCCCTCGAGCCCGTCGAGGGTGTCGTAGATGGTGCCGACCGGCGCGTTGCGCTTGGGCGGGAATACCTCGAGAGTGAACATCGGGGAATGCATATTGAGTTCCTTACTACACGTATGAAGTTGCCCCCGCTGGCGGGGCTGTCCGGCGGATGCCGGACTGGGGGCGGTTGGAATTGCGTCATTACCACCTCCAGTCGCCTGTGGCGACAGCCCCCCGCCAGCGGGGGCCTCATAAGGTCCTACTTCTCGAGCTTGGCGCGCACGGCCTTGGCGGCAGCGACCAGATGTTCAAGCTCGGCCAGGTTTCGGCGTTGCCACGGGTCTTCAGACCGCAGTCGGGGTTGATCCACACCTTCCTGACATCCATCTTGTCAAGGATCTCGTAGACACGATCCTCGATCTCCTTCTCGGAAGGAATACGCGGGGAGTGGATGTCGTAGACGCCCGGGCCGGCCTCGGTCTCGAAGTGCGCGTCGTGAATGGCGTCGAGCACCACCAGATCGCCACGGGAGGCTTCGAAGGAGATCACGTCGGCATCCATCGCGTCGATGTCGCGGATGATGTCGTTGAACTCGGAGTAGCACATGTGGGTGTGGATCTGGGTGGTCGGCTTGACGGCGGAGTGCACCAGACGGAAGGCCGGAACGGCCCAGTCGAGGTACTTGACGTGCCAGTCGGACTTGCGCAGCGGCAGCTTCTCACGCAGGGCGGCCTCATCGATCTGGATGACCTTGATGCCGGCGGCCTCGAGATCGAGCACTTCGTCGCGGATGGCGAGGGCGAGCTGCTTGGTCTGCTCCTCGTGGGTGATGTCCTCGCGCGGCCAGGACCAGTTGAGGATGGTCACCGGGCCGGTGAGCATGCCCTTCATTACATGGTCGGTCTTGGACTGGGCGTACGCGGACCATTCCACGGTGATCGGGTTGGCGCGGGACACGTCACCCCAGACGATCGGGGGCTTGACGCAACGGGTGCCGTAGGACTGAACCCAAGCGTTCTTGGTGAACAGGAAGCCGTTGAGGTTCTGGCCGAAATATTCGACCATGTCGTTACGCTCGAACTCGCCGTGGACCAGCACGTCGAGGCCGATCTCCTCCTGCTTCTTGATGACGGCGTCGATCTGGGCCTTGATGAACTCGTCGTAGGCTTCCTTGGTGACCTCGCCCTTGCGCAGCTTGGCGCGCTCGGCGCGAATCTCCTTGGTCTGGGGGAAGGAGCCGATGGTGGTGGTCGGCAGCAGCGGCAGGCCGAGGGCCTCGCGCTGCAGGGCCTGACGCTCCTCGCGGGCAGGCTGACGCACGTACGCTGTCGACCAGCGTTC